>Ga0181520_10000045_pt1 | contig 226496 bp, 182 predicted proteins | sample PEATcosm2014_Bin_29_FD_132451 | JGI IMG/M metagenome (GOLD analysis project Ga0181520, IMG submission 132451) | Peatland microbial communities from MTU Mesocosm Facility, Houghton, MI, USA - PEATcosm2014_Bin02_30_metaG | ecosystem: Environmental > Terrestrial > Soil > Wetlands > Peat | place...
GCCGTCGCGGTTGTTCTTGTACAACCGGTTGCTGGCGTTGGGTGGAGTGTCCTTGAGCCGTCGGCCACCGAGGATGAAGATGTCCATCCATCCGTCGTTGTCATAATCGAAAAAGGCGCAGCCGCTGGCCATCGACTCGACGATGTAAGTGAAGCTGTCGATTTCGCCGTAAACTATCGTCTCGGTCAGCCCGGCAGCGTGAGCCACATCCACAAAACGGGAAAACGGCGCGGCGGCCTTTGCCGTTGGGAGTGCCGCCTTGAGACTGCCGGGCAGAAACGCCGGCGCAAGAGCCGCAGGTAGGGCGCTCAGCAGGCGGCGGCGCGTCCAGTCGGCGGTCTTCTTGTTACTTATCTTACCGGTCATCGGGGCCAGCATCCTTCCAGGCGCAGGAGCTTGCTTGCGTTACTTCTGGCCTTGCGCGGCCGCCAGCCTTTTGCTGAGTTCCAGCGCACCCTTATTATCCGGCTCCAGCTTGAGAGCGTTGGCCACGGCGTCCTGCGCTTCATGGAATCGGGACTCCAGGCCCAGAGTGGCCGCAAGCGAGAGCCATGCCTGAACGTTGCCCGGAGCAGCCTTCACCGCCAGCCGGAATTGCCGTTCGGCGCCGGCATTGTCACCGCTGCGCGATTCCAGATAGCCAAGGTGATATTGCGCAGGGGCAAAATTGGGATCGGCCTTGATCGCCTGCTCCAGCGCGGCACGCTGCCCTGCTACATCCCCAAGATCACCTAGGACGAGGGCAAGCCGGTACGCGAGCTTGGGATTATTCGGCTGCGCGGCACACGCGTCGCGATAAAGTTCGGCTGCAGTCCGGTTGTCGCCGGCCTTCACGGCCTGTGCGGCCTGTGTGGACTTGAGCACGGCCAGCCTGGCATCCGCCACGTCCTTCAGCCCCTGCTGGTAGAGGTCGAGTTGGTGTTGTGCCTCCTCGGTTTCCCCCAGCGCCCGCAGAGCCTTGGCCAGATTGAAGTGCACTTGCGGCTCGGTTGCTCCCAGTTCGATGGCCTTTTCCAGCTGATCCCTGGCCCCGGCGGTGTCTTGAAGCTGCGCGAGCACGAGGCCGAGGTTGACGCGGGCGTTATAGTCGTTGGGGCTCAGAGTCACTGCTTCCTCAAGGTGTTTGCGAGCCGCAGCATAGTTGCCCGTCTCGCGCTCCAGAAGTCCGTTCAGATTGAGAAGCTCGGGATCATGCGGAGAGAGTGCAAGCAGCTTGTGCCCCAGTGGACTCGCCGCCTCCTTGTCTCCGGTACTCACCAGCGTCCGCAGGTAGAAGCGTTGAACCTCCATGTCATGCGGATTCCGGCGGGCCAGCTTTTCGGCCAGCGCTGAAGCGTCCTGGTAACGTGTCTTCCTGATGTAGTCAGCCACCATCGCTCGAGTGAGGCCGTCGGAGTTTGGATAGGTCTTCAGTCCCTCGGCAAGCACCTGCGTGGCGTCATCGAACATGCCCGCCGAGCCGTATGCGATGGCCAGATCCAAAGTCAGATTCTCGTCGCGTGAGGCAGAACGAAGGCTGCGGATAACCGCTTCGTAGTCTCCGGCTGAAAGAAGCGAACTGGCCAGTCCGTGCAGCGCTTTCTTTGAGGTGGGGTCGATCCTCAGCGCGGCCTGCCATTCAGGGAAAGCCTCTTTGTCGCGGCCGAGGCTGGCAAGCGTAGCGCCCAACAACGTGTGCGCATCTGCATTCTCGGCATCAAGCTGGATCGACTGCTGGAGCGGCACGATGGCTTCTTCCATTCGCCCCGCCGAGTAAAGACTGAGCCCAAGAAAGTACGAGAGACGCGCCGAAGACGGATCCAGTCTGAGGGCGGCCTGAAGGGCTTCGGCGGCGCAGTCATACTTGTGATTCTGGCCAAACCAGGTGCCCAGCGCCGCATAGCCATCTGCATCGGGGTGGGCATGGAGCCGGGACTCCAATGCAGGCGGACCGGAGCAAACCGCCGCCCTTGCGCAGGGGGATTCGAAAAGACTACCCATGCCAAGGCAGGTTACAAGGATGAGCCAGATCCTGGCCAGACTCCGATGCGTTGACATGTCGGCGTTTGAACTCCCCAAACCATTCAGAATACATTACCGCCGGTTGCGCGATGGACTCGCCTCGGCGATTCGTGCGCGAACAGTGAGGACGCATCTGGTTGGAGTCATCGGCAATGATCGCATCATTGGATGCCGCGTCCTGGTTCTTCCAGGCCTCCCACTGGGCGCCGAACCGCGCTGAGATCACTCCGGCTTTATCATAACCAGGAAAAATTGTCAGTTCCGCTGTGCGTTGCCCAAGAGCCTTGCCCACCTCAGGCCTTCCCAAACAATCTGCCCGTCCTCGCAACGTCGCTTCTCTTTCGGCATCTTCTGTTCCTTAGTCACCGGAACAAAAGCGAAGGAAGTTTCCATCGAAATGAAAGTTCTACCAGCAGCAAGCGAATAACGAGAACTCCTGCCAATGGTGCCACGCCCCCCGGATTTGGCATTCAATATCGTTGGTTCATCTGCTTTCATCTTGTCACGAGCTATATGGACGGCAAATCGGCTCATTCCTACGGCAGCTGAGGACAACTGATGGGTGCGGCGAATTCGCCAGCCGAAGCCGCGGCTGGCAGCCGAACGGGAATCAACACCAGAAAGCATAAGCCAGGAAATTCAGCGGGTGAAACGACTTTGCCATCCGCCATCGAGCGCATCCCCCTATCCTGAGAGTCAGTTGCCCGCGTTGGCTGCCCGGTTTCCTATGTTGGAAATCCACCTTCTTCGCAAAGGAAACCAGACGCAACCCGGGAAAACCACCTTCTGCCCGTCGAGTTGACTAAGCACCTGCGAATCCTTTAGCTTACTCCCATGCGACGTGGCAATAGCGACAACCCGCTGCTTGCCGAGCAGCGGCGAAGGAAGATCCTTGATCTCCTTGAGCAGGAAGGGCAGATCACCGTCCGAGAGTTGGTGGAAAGGTTTTCGATTTCGGCGGTTACTGTCCGCTCTGACCTCGATGCTCTCGGAGCATCGGGCGCTGTCGTGCGGTCACACGGTGGCGCGGTTCGGCAATTGGAACCAACGCGCGACTATCCGCTCCGCCTCAAGGCATCCGTGCATCGGACAGAGAAGACTCAAATTGGCCGGGCGGCTGCCAACCTCATTCAGCCGGGCGAGGTCATCATCCTCGACTCCGGCACCACCACTGCCCAGGTTGCACGCCAGCTCAAGGCTCGCGCACTCCATGGGGTCACTGTCATCACCGATGCCATGAACGTTGTCTCGGAGTTGGTGGATTGCCCGGGGCTCTCCGTCATCTGTATCGGCGGCATTCTGCGCCCGGTATCGCTTTCCTTTGTCGGTCCGCAGGCCGAGGCCATGTTGAAGGATTTGCATGCGGACCGCCTATTCCTGGCCGTCGACGGTTTTGACTTGGAGAGCGGTCCAACCACGCCCGACGTGCTTGAGGCTCAGCTGAACGGCCTGATGATGAAGGTAGCCAAGGAAACCACTGTGGTGGCCGATTCCAGCAAGCTCGGCCGGCGCAGTGTTTCCCGTATTGGCCCCATCGAGCAGATTCACCGCCTGATTACCGACACGAAAGCTCCCGAAGAGTTCGTTCAGGCGTTGCGGGCACGCGGCATTGAGGTCATTCAGGCATAACCTCCTGTCGCTCTGGCAGGAAGCGCTCCCGGCCTCGGGTATCACGAAACGTGCCGATGCAGTCGCCTGCCATTTCTGCTGCGTGTTGTTCTCAGGCGAACTGGTCCATGCTCATTCCCAGTTGGTAGGTTTCCCCATGCGCCAGTAGTTCTTCCCAGGTCACCTCGTGCCGCCGGTATCCAGCCATGCGGCCGAGCATGCAACTGAGAGCGGTCTCCACGCCGGTGGCAATCTGGTTGTGGGCGGGCCCGGATGTGATGCTGTCGATGAACGTGCGTTCCTTGTCGCGGTCGGCAAAGGCCAGATTGTCAGTAAAGGCCCCGTTGGCCGCAAACTTCCCTGCACCGGAAGCGGCATCGCCCGAATCCTGCCACGCCCAAGCCTGCGCTCCTGCAATCTGCACCTGCCCCGCGTAGGGAACGGTCGCATAGCCGCCGGCGCCATACAGCCGCAGACCGGCTTCGAAGAGGCCATAGTCGCCAAATTGCGTGGAAGAAAACGAGAGGTGAATATCTCCAGGATAGGTGAAGTCGACCTGGTAGTTGTCCCAGCAGTCGCCGAAATGGGTGAGGACGTTGCGCCCTCCGGTTGCGGTTGCCTTCAGCGGACGAGCGCCAAGAATCCAGTTGCAGAGATCGATGATATGGATGTTCTGCTCCACCAGGATGTCGCCGGAAAGCGCGCGATCCCACAACCAGTTACGTAGGCGATACTCGTCGGCAGAGGCTCCGGTGCGCGTTTTTTCGGCGGAAGCCGGCGCATAGTAGTAGCCCGCCACGAGAGCGATCTTGCCCAGTGCGCCAGCCTTGATCTTTTCCGCGATGGCGGCAATCGGCGGTGCGCAGCGGCATTGGAATCCGACGTCGACGCTTTGCGTTGGCTTCACGCGCTTTGCTATTTCCAGCGCCCTGTGCGCCTGATGAATGTCGATGCCCACCGGCTTCTCGCAGTAGACGTGCTTGCCCTCGGCGACTGCCGCGCCAAGATGCTCCACGTGGAAAAAGGGTGGCGTAGAAATCTGAATCAGATCCACGTCCGGCGACGCGGCGAGTTGCTGGAAGGCGTGCGGACCATGAAAAAGAAGTTTGCTGTCGATGGGCTGGCGGCCAAGGCCCGCGTTGAGCTGGTTGAAGTGGTCCAGCCCGGCTGCGAGTTGATCGGGGAAGAGATCGGCGAGCGCAACCACCTGGGCAGATGTGCTTTGCGAGAAAGAAGAAGCCACAGCTGTGCCACGGCCTCCGCAACCGAGCAGGCCGAGCCGCACGGCGGAATTGGCTTGGTAGCCAAATGCCGTCAGTGGCTTGAGCAAAAGCAGGGTAGAAGCGGCTGCCGTTCCCGATTGGATAAATTCTCGACGATTCATGGTTCCTCATTTCCTTATGACTGCTGATGGATTTCCAGAGCAAAAACCGGCTGTCGCTTGCGATCAAGCCAGCACTTCGCGGAGTATCCGTTCAAGATAGAGTTTTTCCTGGCGGACGTCCTCGATCTGTTGCGGGCCCGAGGTCTCGCGCTCAATGGTGACGGCGCCTGCGTAGCCGAGACGATGAAGCTTGGTGAAGACCTGCCGGAAATCGACTAATCCCTGCCCAATCAGCACCTCTTCGCCCAGTTCGCTCGGGTTGGTGGGCCAGCGCCCATCTTTGGCATGCACGCTGCGAACGTGCGGCCCGATGATATCAACCGCGTCCACCGGATTGGCTTTCCCGTAAAGAATGAGGTTCGCCGTGTCCAGTCCGACGGCAAGGTTGGGCAGGTTCACGTCGCGGATCATGCGCGACATCGTGGTCGGAGTCTCCTGGCCGGTCTCCATCAGAAAATACTGTCCATTCGCCTGGCAATGCTCCGCCACCGTGTGGATGGCTTCGACCGCTCCCGGATAGAGAGGATCGGCGGGATCTTCGGGAATAAAGCCGCAATGCGTCTGCACCTGGGGCACGTCCAGCAATTTGGCAAAGTCTGAAACCTGCCGCAGGGCGTCAATGCGGGCAGCGCGGGTCTTGGGGGGAACCAGGCCGATCGTGGAGGGCCCGCGCAAAAAGTTCCATTCCAGGGGCCCGGGACCAACCACCTCCACCGTGGTGGCAGTCAATTCGTACTTCGTGAGCAGATCCCGAAACTGTGCCGCCAGCTCCGGAGTAAAGCTGTTGATGAATCCATCCAGAGAAAGGAAGCAGTTGGAAAAGCCAAGGTCATGAACGCGGCGGATGGTTGCCTCGGGCGCGCCAAAGGGGCTGATGAGCAGGCCCAGTTCCATCGACTTGAGCGGGGCGGGGGTGGTGCCGGCGAGAACTGCGGTGGGACGAAGCCCCTCCGCGAGAATGGCGGCGGATGTAACGCTGAGAAACGTTCTCCGGTCCATAATGCGTCCTTTCTGGATGGAACGATCGATTATAGCGGTTCTCCAATTGCATTCGAGCCACGCCGCCGCGCACGGCGCGCAGTGCCAGAAAAGCCGCAGCGTTCGTGGACCAAGGCGCATCCCCTTGCGACCCATGAGTTTCTTCCAGGCTGAGCCGTCAAGCCTGCCCTTTCAGCGCCTCCGCGCGTTTCCGCGTCTGATTCACAAAGGCTTCATCCTCCGGGAACTCCGGCTTCATCGAATCCAGATTGATCGCAACGTTGGCCAGCGCTCCCGTAAGAGCCGCACTGGCGAGTGCGACCGCCGTCGTCAGATCGGACTTCATGTTGGGGTTAGTGATCGCTCTCAGTTTGGTAGCGATCTGCTCTACCTCGACAGCTTTTTCCGCCACGCCCAACGGCACACTCGTCGCCAGTTGCAGCGCCGTGGCAATCGCCCGGCCGCCATCGGAAGATTCCTTCGCCGCCTTGTAGGCCTTCATGACCACGTTGTAGCTCTCGGCGTCGGCGTCAATGGCCGACTTCAGTTCCTCGCGCAGCACGGCGAGGCGGGCAATGGACTCGCTGAGTTGGTTGTCGTACTGCAGGTAGGCCTTCTTGCCGCGCGACATTTGCGCAACCATGCCCGCCAGTCCGGCGGCCATCGCGCCGCTTGCGGCTGCTGCGCTGCCTCCTCCGGGAGTCGCGGTGGGCGCGGCCAGTTGCTCGATAAAGGGCTCGATACCGGTGCGCAGTCCTCCCACGGCGGTTTTGCCGCTCATCACTGCGGCAAGCCGGTTTTCCAGAATGAGCGAAGAGTCGAAGTTCTCTACTTGCAGATACCACTCCGCGGTCTGCTCCAGGGCTTGTTTGGGAATCAGTCCGACAATCTCGCTGGAAACCGGAAGAACGCCGTAGCGCGCCGCTTCTCTTTTCACGAATTCGAAGACGCGGTGGATTGGCGTTTGTTCAAAATCAGTGAGGTTCATCGAAACCTGGGCCATGCCGCGCACCAGAAATCCCGCTGCCTTCACGAAGCGCAGGCCGCCCGATGAGAAGCGCACAGCCTTGGCGATCTTCTTCGCAATACCCACGTCGGGCGTATTCAGAAAGATGTTGTAGGCCACCAGAAACTTGCGCGCTCCCACCACCGTCGCCCCGGCCGTCGGATGCACGCGCGGCTCGCCGAAATCGGGCTTGCGGGCCGGGTTGGTCGCAATCTCCTCGCGAATCCCCTCGAACTGGCCGCGACGGATGTTCTCCAGGTTCTGCCGCTCGGGCGTGGTCGCGGCAGCTTCGTACAGATAGACCGGAATCTGGAAGCGCCGGGCGATCTCCGCTCCCACGTGCCTGGCCATGGCCACGCAGTCTTCCAGCGTGACTCCGGCAATGGGAATGAAGGGGATGACGTCCGCCGCTCCCATGCGCGGGTGCGCGCCCTGGTGCCGGGTCAGGTCAATCAACTCCGCGGCCTTCCCGACGCCGCGGATCGCGGCTTCCTGAATTGCTTCCCGCTCGCCGACCAGCGTGATCACCGAGCGGTTGTGGTCGGAATCCATCTCCCGGTCAAGCAAATAAACGCCGGGAATCTTCATGGCTTCGACGATGGCATCCACCTTGGCCGCATCGCGGCCTTCTGAGAAATTGGGAACGCATTCAACAAGAGTGCTGGGCATGATAGGAAGCATAAAGAGCCGCGGGGAGTGAGGGCAAACGCGGGCAGTTGGAGGAACTGGGGACCTGGAGCTGGCTGCACAAATTGTGCTCTGAAAGCGCGCAGTTTTAGTCGCCCTGGAATTGAATGGAAGCGACAATGCCCTGGAAGGGCACGACTTTAGCCCCTGAGGGAAATCCTCTCCCAGCCAGGGAGCCATGAATCGTCGGCCGAGAAGCCGAAGGCGTCAGTCCCTTCGCAAATGGTCTTGCAGAAAATTACCCTCCCGTCCCGCACAATAAGGAAATGCGACTGGACGGTTCCGGAAGAACCCCGTTTTGTGTCAGACCACGACTTTACAGTCTGCGGAAAGCTCGATCCGGAGGGAGGTGGGGGTTTTCAAACCCCGCATAAAGCCAACAGAATCGAATCGGGTTTTAGCTCCGGAACGACATTTTCAGCCAATCTCGCCCGGAATCCCCAATTCTTCCGCAGCCTGTTCAGTCCCTTGCGGGATGCCCGTTTGCAAGCAGGAACTGGTTCAGAGCTTCTCTATGGCGCATATCGTCTTTAGCCGATTGAAACCTGTTTCCAAACTGAGCTCGAAGTTTTACCCAAACTTTTAACAATCCTGACGGGCGTTTGTAACACTGCGGGCCTATAAACACATTGTTCTCGGTCTTCCCTGACCCTCGTGTTAGCAGCCGGGGGCCTAATCTCTTCCCGAGTTCGGCATCAGGATCGCCTCCACTTAACCCACGGTAGAGCAAATTGGTTATCGAGGCTGACATGCGCATCTTCCGTTCTTGCTTCTCACCATCCGCGTTGGCTGTAGCCGTCGCGTGGCGGCTTGTTTCGCCTCTCTCGGTTTCCGGCAGACAGATCGCACCGGCGTGGGCAACTCCTTTTCTTGCATCGGCAATTAGGCCGAGCGGCCTTTCCAGGGCGATGCAGTTTTCCGTAAGATCCTGATTCCAGGGTGGCTAATCGTGAAGATTCTGGTTATCGAAGATGAAGCCAAGACCGCCAAATTCCTGAAGAAGGGACTTGGGGAGGCAGGTTTCGTCGTCGATGTCGCCGGAGATGGATTGGAGGGGCTGCACCTTGCGCAGGAATTCGAGTTCGACCTCGTCATTCTCGACGTGATGCTCCCAGGGCTGGATGGCTGGCAGGTTCTCACTCGTCTGCGCCAGGAGGGCCAGCGTATGCCTGTGCTTTTTCTAACCGCTCGCGATGCTGTACACGAGCGGGTACGAGGCTTCGAACTGGGTGCCGATGACTATCTGGTAAAGCCATACGCCTTTTCCGAATTGCTGGCGCGCGTGCGATCGTTGCTGCGCCGTGGGACTCCGCGCGCTCCGGAAACGCTTCGTTGTGCCGACCTTGAAATCGACTTGTTGCGCCAGCGTGCCACGCGCGCCGGTCAGCGGCTGGAATTGACTTCCAGAGAGTTCCTTCTGTTATCTCTATTGGCGCGACGCTCGGGCGAGGTGCTATCGCGAACCCTGATTGCCGAAGCGGTCTGGGACATGAACTTCGACAGCGACACCAATGTCGTGGACGTCAGTGTGCGAAGGCTCCGCAGTAAGGTGGACGATCCTTTCTCGCTCAAACTGATCCATACCGTTCGGGGTGCCGGCTATGTCCTGGAATCCGAGACGTAGCCTCGCGCCACTCTCGCGCATGTGGGGAACTTTGGCCTTCCGGTTAACAGCCAGCTACGCCCTTGCTGGCTTGTTTCTGGTCTTCTTCTCCATAGTTAGTCTTTATTTGGTGCTGGTGAGCGAACTGGAGAAGAGCACAGATTTGTTCCTCGCGGACAAGGTGCACGTGTTACGCACCATGTTGCGGGAGAGACCCGGCGACCAGGATGCGATGCGTGAGGAAGTTGAGCTGGAATCAGCCGCACGGCAATACGAGCAGTTCTATATTCGCCTGTTGGATGACAGAAACTCGCTGCTGTTGATGACGCCCGGCATGGCGGATCAACTGGACCTGGCGCAGTTGGCCGGTCAAACCCAAAGCCGCCCTGGTCGCACCATTCACATGAAGGGCAGAGACGGTCGCGCCTTTCGCGTTACCAGTGCGTCGGCGCCCGTCGGTTACCCTGCAACGCACACTGACACCATTCAGATTGCGGTGGATGTCTCGCAAAAAGAGGAATTGCTGGCACGTTATCGGCTTTGGTTCTGGGTAATTCTACTGGCGACCTTCGTTATCTTCCCCTTGGTCGGGTACCAGATTGCGCAGCGCGGCATTCGTCCGGTCGAAGAGATGGCAACCACGGCGCGCCACATCAGTTCGACAAATCTGCGGGAACGCATTCTTCCGGAAGGATATCCGTTCGAGCTGGCATCCCTCGCCCGTACCTTCAACGAAATGCTGGACCGGCTGGAAGAGTCCTTCGAGCGCATTTCCAGATTCTCGGCAGACATCGCGCACGATCTGCGCACGCCGGTGAATAACATTCGCGGCGAAGCAGAAGTTGCCTTGGCCCGCGCTCGAAGTGCCGGCGAATATCGCGATGTGATTGAGTCTTCTCTGGAAGAATCCGTGCGGCTATCGGATCTCATCGGGGACCTCCTGTTTCTGGCGCGCGCTGAGAGTCCATTGACTCATTTGCGCCGCGAGCAGGTGAATGTGGGCGATTTGCTGCGCGGCGTGCGCGAATATTATGAAGCCTCGGCCGCAGACGGCGGAGTTTCGCTCACCACTGCGGTCGCCGGCGAACCGGTGATTGCCGAACTGGACCGCACACTCTTGCAGAGGGCCGTGGGCAATCTGGTTTCAAATGCCTTGGCACACACGCCACCCGGCGGAGTCGTCGTGTTGGGAGCCGGCGCCGACTCTTCCACGGTTCGTATTGAAGTCTCCGATACCGGCGTTGGCATTCCAGCGGAAGCCCTTCCAAAGGTTTTTGATCGTTTCTTCCGTGTCGACTCGTCGCGTTCCCAGGGTTCGGGGGGCACAGGTTTGGGGCTGGCGATCGTTCAGAGCATTGCGCTGCTTCACGGCGGCAAAGCGGAGATTTCCAGCCAGCCGGGACAGGGCACCCAGGTCACCCTCCACCTGCCCAGAATGGCAACGATGTAATCTTCGCGTTATGGCGCGTTCTCCTCGCACTCTTGGACTGGCGGAGTTGGACCCTTCCGGGTGCTGCCCGGTCCGTTTCAAAATGAGGAGCAAAAATATGAGAACTCTGACGAAGTCCGTTTCTAGCGTTCAGCGTGCTTGCTTGCCGATTGGCAAGTCGGTGCCGGCACGCAGCGATCCTCACACAACTGTTCGTTGACCAGCTTCTCCGCGGCGCTGCTCCCTTGCTTGATCATGCCATTGCAGATACGCCAGACCCATCCGGCGCTCCTTGACGCGGAACTATCTATGCATGTGCAAAGACCTGCGAACTTCTATTTCCGTGAGTCTCAGGGGCTCGCTCAAAAAGGGATTGTTTCTCCATCAGAAGTCTGGCCGCTCGTCGAGGGAACCGGTCCCCGGACGGTGTGACTCTCACACTTGCTTTGACTCCGTTGCGGTGATAGCCTGCATGATCAATTCCCGGGAGAACAAACGAACCCGGAGACCGGTTTGGTGTGGCGTCAGCCAGGGTCCTTGAATTGCCGGGACCACGGGGCGTCGCCGTTGCGGAGGATCATCCATCGATGGCCGAGAGCGAAACAAAGTCTCTTCCCGAAAACGCCTACCAGCCGCTGCGGCCCGGCGAATCGTACACACCCATCATTCCCGCGGAGACGCAGCAGGAGGAACTCACGCTGCGTTCGGTCTTTTGGGGCATTGTCTTTTGCGTAATGTTCTCTGTCGCCTCGGCCTATTCAGGACTGAAGGTGGGCCAGGGGATGGAAGCCGCCATCCCCATTTCCATCCTCGCCATCGGACTGGCGCGCATGTTCAAGCGTCGCTCCAGCTTGCTTGAAAACGTCATCATCACCGGCATTGGCGCCGCGTCCGGCAGCGTGGTGGCTGGCGCCATCTTCACCGTGCCCGCGCTGTACATTCTCCACTTGGATCCACACCCGGTGCAGACCATCTTCATCTGTCTGGCCGGCGGCTGTCTCGGTGTTCTCTTCCTGATTCCTCTGCGGCGCTATTTCGTGCGCGAGATGCATGGTCAGCTTCCGTTTCCTGAGGCAACGGCCATCACCGAAGTGTTTGTCACCGGCGAAAAGGGCGGCGCACAGGCCAAACTGCTCATCCAGGCCACTGGCATCGCCGCCGCATACGACTTCCTCACCTCCACCTTCCATCTTTGGAAGGAGTATCTTGACTTCCAGTTCGTGCCCGTGATGCGTTCTCTCGCTGATCGCGGCCGCATGGTCTTCAACTTCGACGCCATCGGCTTTATCCTTGGTCTTGGCTACGTAATGGGCTTGCGTAGCGCCATGGTCTTTTGCGCCGGGGGCATTCTTTCCAACTTCGTCCTGGTCCCGCTGATCTGGTTCTGCGGCAGCCACATGGACATCTCTGTCTATCCGGCCGTCATTCCCATCTCTAAAATGACCGCGCTGGAAATCTATCGCAACTATGTACGTTTCATCGGTGTGGGAGCTATCGCCACGGCCGGAATCGTCGGCGTACTCAAATCGCTGCGCGTCATTGCCGGATCGTTTGGCATCGCGCTGCACGCCTTCCGCCATGGCGAACCCGCTGATACGGAGCGCACGGATCGCGATGTGCCGATCCTTTCCATCCTCATCGGCGTGGTTCTGGGCGCCATCGCCGTGGCCGCTTTCTTTGGACACTTTCAAGTCTCCTGGACCGTCTTGGTCCTGGGCCTGGTGTTGACGCTGCTCTTCGCGTTTTTCTTCACCTCGGTGGCCGCCAACGCCATTGCCACCACGGCCAACAATCCGGCCTCCGGCATGACCATGCTCACCGTCATCATCTCTGCGGTGGTGCTCTTGAACTTTGGCCTCTCCGGAACCACCGGGATGTTCTTTGTGATGGCCATTGCCGGCATGGTGTGTACGGCCCTGTGCGTATCGGGACAGTTCATTACCGACCTGAAGGCCGGCTACTGGCTCGGCTCCACGCCTGCCGCTCAGGAGAAGGTCAAGTTTCTGGGAGTCATCACTGCCGCCATCACCGCAGGATTGACCATCATCCTGCTGGCCCACACGTTCCAGTTCGGGGAGGCCGTGCCCGGAGACCCGCGCCAGGTTCTGGCTGCGCCGCAGGCTTCCATCATGAAGGCTCTGGTGGTGGGCTTCATGAGCCACCAGCCGGTCGCCTATCTATTGTTTGGCATCGGCGCCATGGTGACGCTGGTGCTGGAGATGCTGGGCAAGTCTTCCCTCGTTTTTGCGCTGGGGATGTACCTGCCGCTGGGGCTCACCACGCCCGTGCTGGCCGGCGGATTTCTGTCGCACCTGATCAACAAGCGTTCAGAAAAGGTCGGCGGAGAACATGGCAAGGGGATTCGCGAACGTGGGGTCATCCTGGCTTCGGGTCTGATGGCGGGCGGCGCGCTCGGAGGCGTTCTCGGCGCGTCCCTGCGTCTCTTCCCCGCCTATCGCGAGGATCTGATCAGGACGCCTTTCTATTCGAACGATGCCATCTCGCAATCCGTTTCCGCATTACTCTTTATTGGCCTCTGTCTATATATCTGGTTCGGTTCCCTGAAGAAGGAGAAGGAGGGTGAGATTTGATGGATCAAGCAGGAAAGTATGTTGCTGACGCAGTCCTCGGCGTGGACACGCTCTGGGGCGGTGACGTCATGTGTCCCTCGGGCACGGGACGGTTCATCGCCGATTCTTGGTTTTCCGATGAGCCGCTGCCCGCTGCCTACGCGCATCCGGCCGCAGCGCGCCTGCGCGCCTGTGGCGGCGTCGCCGGCAAGAACGTGGACAGCGAAGCCTTGGAGCAGTACCTGCGCGAGGTAAACCTTTCCCAGGCCATCGCCGGAATCCGCGCGGAGGCGGCAAAGATCGAGGGGTTGCGTCGGCCCTATCTAAACGGCCTTGCGATTTGCTTGGAAACCATGTGGGACCTCGCCATGGAAGTTCTCGGCAAGGGCGATCCGGTGCCCTACGCCCGCTCGGTCGAGGCGTCGACCGGGAAACCGCCCGAACCCTCTCAGCCGGAGAAGAAGCGCGAGCGTGTGGCCGAATTGCTGGGCCGCGCCGGCTACGCTTCGTCCAATGCGGACGAATTGCTGAAAGCGGTCGATGCGTGGCGCCGGGAGCGCGTAACCCCGATGGCTTCGGTACGTGCTTTGGGCGCGGCCGTGATTGCGTATTTCGATCACCTCAGCGCGAAAAATCTGCTGCCCTGCCTTCCTCAGGAACTGGCGCGGGTACCGCGCGCGAATATCCGCTTCCTCCCCATCAAGGATGCCTGGTTTTCCGGTTCCATGAACTACCTCGGACGGGCGCGGAACGCCGATGGCACGCCGCAATACGAAGCCAGCTACGAGATCAACGCTTCGCTGCAGATTTCGTATCCGGAGTTTGAGCAGCTTGTCAGCCACGAGGTTGTGCCCGGCCACGTCACCACCTTTGCCTATCTACAGGACTTGTACGTTCGCGGAATGGTTGGCTTCGAGGCCTCGGTTCTCACCATGAACACGCGCGCCGCCACCCTGTTTGAAGGACTCGCCAACAACGCGATCCTCATCGCCCACGGTGTCACTGAAGTCGATCAGTTGCCCGACGAAGACCTGCAGATCGGTGTGCTGCTGGCCCTGTTGCAGGATGATGCCAAGAACCAGTCGTCTTATCTGACCTGGGGTGAAGGAAAACCGCAGCCGGAAGTAGCGGCAACGCTGCGGCGCGATTTTCTGGTCACCGAAGAACGCGCCGATAAACTGTCCGGCGCCTGGGGACGGCATCCCCTGCTGGGCCGGATGTATCTCCCGGCCTATCGCTGTGGCACAGAAAAGGTCGCTGAACTCCGGCGCACTTACCCTGCAGACCGCGTGCTTCCGGCCATTTACGGATGCAATGGATTGGTCGACATCCAGACGGTCGATCAGGTGCTGATGAGCTAGAAGCCGTCTGGCCATGTCACAGATTTGGGCCTCACCGGAAGAGTGAGGTCCAAGGTTCACCAACAGCGTCGATACGAATGCGTGGGTAGTATCCTATGTATCGGCGTTTGAGAGACTGTGCGCTGGTGCAGCAGCCGTTCTTCGAGGGGGATGAGAGTATGACGACAACAGTGACCATGGCTCCAACGATTCGCGCGCCGCGCGGCAGCCAGTTGCGCTGCAAGGGCTGGCAGCAGGAGGCAGCGCTGCGTTGCCTGATGAACAACCTCGATCCGGAGGTGGCTGAACGGCCGCAGGACCTGGTGGTCTACGGCGGCATCGGCAAGGCGGCCCGCAACTGGGAGTGCTTCCACGCCATCGTTCGCGCGCTGGAGCAGTTGGGCCATGAGGAGACATTGCTGGTGCAGTCCGGAAAGCCGGTAGCGGTCTTTCCCACCCACGTGATGGCTCCACGGGTGATCATCGCCAACTCCAACCTGGTGGGCAAGTGGGCCACGTGGGAGCACTTCAACGAACTCGACCGCAAGGGTCTGATGATGTATGGCCAGATGACCGCGGGCAGTTGGATCTACATCGGTACGCAGGGAATTTTGCAGGGAACCTTCCAAACCCTCGCCGCGCTTGCCGAGCGGCACTTCGGCGGGTCGCTCAAGGGCAAGCTGGTGGTGACCGGCGGCATGGGTGGCATGGGCGGAGCGCAGCCCTTGTCCGTCACCCTCAACGACGGCGTGGTGCTGGCTGTAGATGTGGATCGCAGCCGCATCGAGCGCCGCGTGGCCACGCGCTATTGTGACCGGATCACCGAGGATTTGGACGAAGCTCTGCGCCTCTGCGAAGCGGCGCGGCGCGAGGGCCGGGCGCTGAGTGTGGGCCTGGTGGGCAATTGCGGCGATGTGCTGCCAGAAATTGTGCGGCGCGGCGTGCAGGTGGACGTGGTGACCGACCAGACCAGCGCGCACGATCCGCTGAACGGCTATGTTCCCCAGGGACTCACCTTGGCTGAGGCCGCAGAACTACGGCAGCGCGATCCCGGGGAGTATGTGCGCCGCTCAACGGCGACCATGGTGGTGCATGTGAATGCCATGCTCGCCTTGCAGCGCGCCGGTGCCGTGGCCTTCGACTACGGCAACAATATTCGCCGCTTCGCCTTCGACGCTGGCTGCGCGGATGCGTTCCTGATTCCCGGCTTTGTGCCCGAGTACATTCGTCCGCTGTTTTGTACCGGCACCGGGCCGTTCCGCTGGGTAGCGCTGTCGGGCGATCCCAAGGACATTGACCGCACCGATGAGTTGGCGCTTGAGTTATTCCCGGACAACGAGATTCTGCAGCGCTGGCTACGGCTGGCGCGAGGCCGCTTTGCGTTCCAGGGGCTGCCGTCGCGCATCTGCTGGCTGGACTACGGAGAGCGCGCGCGCATGGGCCTCGCAATGAACGAGCTGGTGCGCAAGGGCGAGATCTCCGCGCCCATTGCCATTGGCCGCGACCACCTCGACACCGGCTCGGTGGCCAGTCCCTATCGCGAGACCGAGAAAATGCTCGACGGGTCGGATGCGGTTGCCGACTGGCCTATTCTGAATGCACTGCTCAACACCGCGTCGGGCGCAACCTGGGTCAGCTTCCACCACGGCGGCGGCGTAGGCATGGGCTATTCGCTTCATGCCGGACAGGTGTCCGTGGCCGACGGCACAGAGATGGCTGCGCGCAAGCTTGAACGCGTGCTCTCGAACGATCCTGGCCTGGGTGTGGTTCGCCACGCCGACGCGGGCTACGAGTTGGCGCAACGCACCGCTCGGGAGCGGGGCATCCATATCCCGATGGCGGAGAAATAGGCGTGGGCGACACTCTCGCCATCGTCAACATCGGCCAGTTAGTCACCCTCGCCGGCCCCGCGCGTCCGCGAGTAGGCGCGGAGCTGCGCGAACTTGGCATTGTTGAGAACGCCGCGCTGCTCGTTAAAGACCACAGCATCACTGCGGCTGGCCCCTACGCCGATCTTCGGACCAAAATCCCGCCCCAAGCAGTGGTCATCGATGCAGAGGGCCGCTGTGTGATGCCCGGCTTCGTCGATGCCCACACGCACCTCGTCTTTGCCGGAAGCCGCGCCCCCGAGTTCGAGCAGCGCATTGCCGGAGCCACCTATCAGCAGATCGCCGCGTCCGGCGGCGGCATTCAAAGCACCGTGCGGCTGACGCGCGCGGCCACGGAAGACGATCTGCTGGCCGCCGCGCGATGCCATCGGGACTGGATGCTTCGCTCCGGCACCACCACCCTTGAAGCCAAGTCAGGCTATGGCCTGGAGCGCGCAACGGAGTTGCGCATGCTGCGCGTGCTGGCGCGGCTCAATGCGGAGGGTCCGGCGCGCATTGTTTCCACGCTGCTGGCCGCGCACATGGTTCCCCCGGAGTTTGAGGGCCGCCGCGCAGAGTACATTCGCTGGATCGGGGAAGAGTTGATTCCCGAGGTCGCCGGTTCAAAGCTGGCCACCTATTGCGATGCTTTCTGCGACGATCACGCCTTGACCGTCGAGGAAGCGCGCAGCGTGCTCACCGCGGCCCGCCGCCACGGCCTGCGGCTGCGCGTCCATGCCGAGCAATTCCGCCCGGGTACAGGAGCCCTGCTGGCTGCGGAACTGGGCGCGGCCACTGCCGATCATCTGGAAGCCGTGACGGATGAGGTCCTTCAAGTATTAAAGGACGCTGCCGTCCAGCCGGTGCTGTTGCCGGGCTCGGTCTTCGCGCTGGGGCGCCAGCAGTATCCGCCGGCCCGGAAGATGATCGAACTGGGGCTGGCTATCGTGCTTGCCACTGACTTCAACCCAGGGTCTTCGCCAGTGTCATCCATGCCCTTCATCCTGTCGCTGGCGTGTTTGCAGATGCGCCTCACCCCTGCGGAAGCGCTGACGGGTGCAACCGTCAACGCGGCATGGAGCCTTGGTCTTGGAGACAGCGCAGGGTCGCTGGAAGCGGGCAAAGACGCCGATTTTCTGATCCAGGAGTTTACCGATTACCGCGAGCTTGCGTACTTCATCGCCGCACCTATCCGGCCGCGTGTTTTTGTCGCGGGCAAGGAAGTGACTCCGTAAACGGTGCGGAGATGCTGCGCCATCTGGCTGCCAATCCGGCGCCGCCAGAAGCTTCCAGCCTTTAGCCAATTCTCGGGCACAGGTGTTCATGCCGCATGGGTCTTCATGGGGAGTACACTGCAACCAAAGGCTTTCGGCCGCTCGGCCAGCAGGTGACAAGGGGGATGCTGATTTTGGGTCAGATCACAGTTGATACGAATTTGTGCAAGAGAGACGGCGCATGCGTAGCGGTTTGTCCATCCGGGTTCCTTACTCTCAACGAGAAAAAATTTCCAGAAGAATCTGCTCACGGGAATTGCATTTTCTGCGGCCACTGTGTTGCCGTGTGTGCTTGCGATGCTCTCACCCACGCTGGCCTGCCACAGGAAGCTCTTTTGCCCGCGGCCAAAGAATTGCCAGATCCGGCGATGATCGACAGTTTCCTCATAAGCCGGCGGTCAGTGCGGGAGTTCAAAGACCGGCCCATCGCCAGAGAAACGTTGGAGGCGCTGCTCGACGTGGCGCGGCGCGCTCCCACAGCCTCCAACTCCCAGAAGCTCCACTGGATTGTCGTGGGAGATGGGGCAAAGGTGCATGCTTTGTCTGCGGAGGCAATGAACTGTTTGCGCACGTCGGGCATCAGCCCGGCAATGTTGGCGCAATGGGAAAGCGGATACGACTTTATATTGCGCGGGGCTCCCACGGTCGTTGCGGCCTGCGCGCCAGCGGATTATGGCTGGGGAAAACAGGATTGCGCCATTGCCCTCACCTTTCTTGAACTGGCGGCAGAGGCTCGCGGTCTGGGCGTCTGCTGGGCCGGTTACCTCACCCGCGTAGCGGGCGTTTATGCTCCCCTCCGTCAGGCGTTGGCGGTTCCTGAGGGGTACGTCGTACATGGTGGCCTTATGCTCGGCGAGCGCAAGTACTCCTATCCGCGAGTACCTCCCAGAAAACCGCTCAGTGTGCAGTGGGTCTAGGGTTGGAGCGCCATTTCCACCACCTCTGTCGTAAACTGATGAGCTAAACCGCCGCGAGGAGGAACCCTGTGAACCGATCAGCTTTTCCGCAACGCATGTTCAGAATGAGTCTTGTGTTCGCCTGTTTTCTCGGCATCCTGCCGTCGTCCGCTCCGCAATCGTCTCAAGCCAATGGCGAGACCATCGTGCTAGTGCGCCATGGCGAGAAACCTTCAGGTGGACTTGGTCAGTTGACCTGCAAAGGACTCAACCGGGCGTTAGCTTTGCCATCCCTGCTGATGGGGCGCTATGGCAAACCGGACTTCATCTATGCGCCAAACCCGAGTGTAAAAGTGAACGACGGTAATATTCTGCCGACTTACTCCTATCTGAGGCCGCTGGCAACCATTGAGCCGACCGCAATCCGTCTCGGGATGCCGGTGAATGCTCAAATCGGATACAACCAGATCGCAGAACTTCAGCAGGCATTGCTACAACCGGCTTATGCCCACTCGTTAATCTTTGTAGCCTGGGAGCACATTAAGTTGTATGAGTTCGCCAAGCAGTTGCTCCAGTCCTACGGAACCGGTGCAGCGCAGGTGCCTGACTGGCCGAACAGCGATTATGAAACAATCTATGTCTTCCACATCACAAGATCCGGCAATGGCGGCACTCCGCATGCCACGCTGGAAATCCAGAGCGAAAATCTGGGGAACACGCTGAAAGACACCTGCCCCGGTCCACAATAGATTGCGGGCAGTAACAGACAAACCGGCGAATGTGCGACAAAGACGGGGTTATGTCTTGTTTGTCCGCTACTCGCCCCGAATCGGAAGCAAACACCAGCACGGCCTCCAATTTTCCAGAGACGAATTTTGAAGAGATTATTTTTATGCGGGAGCGGTGTATCGTCAAGATAGAGAAGTACCGCTGCGCTCTCGATTGGATTGAAGTCGGAAGTCGTGGAATCAAAGAATTGGCGACAATGGCCGCGCATGGATAGAACGCAGACACCAGAACAGATGGTCAAGCGAGGCTTGAAGTCCTCGCTCATCGGCATAGGGTTTAACCTCGTCCTTGCGTTGTTCAAATGCACCACGGGGTTCATAGGCCACTCGTTTGCCCTCATCGCCGATGGAATCGAGTCGCTATCGGACGTCATCAGCTCGACCGTCGTCTATCTCGGTTTGCGCGTAGCCGTCAGACCGCCCGATGAAGAACATCCTTACGGATACGGAAAAGCAGAACCGGCGGCAGCTGTCGTTGTGAGCCTGGCGTTAATCGCGGCCGCAATCGTAATTGGGATCGAAAGCATTGAGCAAATTCAAACCCCGCATCCTCTGCCCGAGGTATACACGCTTTGGGTATTGCTTTCCGTCGTTGGAGTCAAGATATTGCTTTCCCGCTATGTTTCTTCCGTCGGCGAAGGCATTGACAGCACTGCCGTTCGCAGTGATGCCTGGCATCATTTGAGCGATGCCATCACTTCAGCCTTTGCGTTTGTGGGCATCTCCATCGCGTTGTGGACCAGGAATCCAGCCGCGGACGATTGGGCGGCACTCTGTGCTTCACCTGTCATCATTGTGAACGCGTGGCGGCAACTGCGGATGCCCTTTGCTGAATTACTCGATACTGCGCCCGCTCCTCAGTTTGAACAACTGGTGCGCTCCGTAGCTTCGAATGTTCCGGGAGTGATGGGCTTGGAGAAGTGCCATGTGCGAAAGATGGGATTCCGTTACTACGTTGATCTGCATGTCGTCGTCAACGGAACTCTCACGGTGCGCCAGGGACATAACATCGCACACGATGTAGAGGACTCAGTCCTAGACAAAGTGCCCAAGGTCGCCGAAGTCCTGGTGCATGTTGAACCGGAAGAAGAGCTGCTGGCTCCTTCTCTCAAAAGATAAGTCGCGAAACCTATTGCGGACAATCGTCTGCGCTGACCCGCGCGCAACGTCGCGCAGTAGAAATTTCCCGGTGCTGCGGACGGGTCTGAAATGCACAAGTGAAAATGGTGTAACGCATCACCAAAGTCTTTTCGGATAATTACCCGCTTCGATCAGGTGCCGGATGCTTTCGACTGCGCGTGTATGGTCTTCGCGGTAGGTAACGCCAAACCATGAATCATTGCAGTGCAGGACCTTTACCCGCGCCTGTCTGGCCATGAGCAATTCATTCACGGTGCTGGGAATGTAGCACTCCGCCTCCAGGTCCGTGTTATTCAGTTGAAGAAACTTCTGGAATTGTTCGCGCAGTTGATCAAACACCTGTGGAGTAAATCCCCACATGTTCATTGAAACAATCTCGTTCCCCGTCAGCCTTGTCTCCCGACCTGTTGCATCGGTGTTGCTTGCATGCCCGCCAACGCGTTCGATGCTCTTCAGTTCAACAATGTTTTCAAGAAAGCCGTCGCTGTTTACCTGGCAAACCCCGCGCGCCACCGCGCCGAACTCTGAGAGAGTATTGCGCAATACGAATCCGACCATCGCATAGTCCGTTGTTCCGGACTGCAAATGATGCGCCAGCGCGCGATAGCTCTCCGCTCCGTAAAAATCATCGACATTGATCACTGCAAAGGGCTCATGAATGGTGTTGGCAGCCATCAAAATGGCATGCGTTGTGCCCCACGGCTTGGTGCGGCCGGCAGGTACTTGGAATCTCGGCGGTAGCTTCGCAAGCTCCTGAAAGACGTATTCCACCGCAAGGCGTTTTTCGAATCGTGCGCCGACCATTTCCTTGACCCGTTGCTCAATTCCCGTGCGGATAACAAACACAACCCTGCCGAACCCTGCCCGCCGCGCGTCATAGATCGAGTAGTCCATGATGGTTTCGCCACTGGGACCAACCGGTTCGACGAGTTTCAGGCCGCCGTAACGGCTGCCCATGCCAGCAGCCAGAACGAGAAGTGTTGGGTTAACCATTGGTTTCATCCTTTCCGTGGGTTCAGTTGGCTGCGGCGGACGAGTTTCTGAAGCTGTCCGTTAAACGCTGCCGAATAGTCACCGAAAGATGGGCCTTTCTCGTAGGCTGAACGCCTTCGGGATCGCATTTCTGAGAGGATGGCGATACGCACGGCTTTCGCCAGCACCTGGAACCCAGATTGGGCCCAGGTTTCTCGGCAAAGTTGACAAACGGGCCTACTTATCCCTGGCCGGTTGGTGTGCCAAACCCGGACCCGCTGCCTTCTTTGCCTTCACCCCCGGCTTGGAAGTGAACCGTCGATCGAATCCAGGCCAGGTCCGGACCTATTTGACGTTGCCACTGCAGTCAGCATGGCCGCATAGGCACACGATTTCCATTTTCTTCGCGATGCCCTCGCAGTGGGGACTGCAATACTTCGCGTTTTGGGGTGGAATGCAGGAGCAGGCCGCATTCGCGCATTTCTTCGCGTTAGCCATAGTCCTCCTTTGTCGGTCCGTTTGCCGCCATTCCGAACCGAGATACCCAAGAGTATAGTGCCAAAATTAAAACGAATGATAGGGTTTCAAACCGGCCAGCGTACCAATGTGGGAACGTGTCAGAATTGCCATTCTCGGGCAGCGAAGGCGACCACGGCCAATTTCGCCGATTTTGCCTAACGCTGCTCCAAAATCTGCCGAAACTTGGCCTTGGATGCAAGCCTGAGAGCCAGCGTCGCGGCAAATTCAGCAGTTGTGCAGATGGCGAAAGCACAGGAATCACACCCCATGAAACCGCTGGCCGCTGTGGTTTAATCCTCTGTGGGTTTTGTGAACTCGGGAACCAAGGAAAAGCCTGTAAGTTATTGATTCTTTGGCTCCTCAGGTAGGACTCGAACCTACAACCCTTCGGTTAACAGCCGAATGCTCTGCCATTGAGCTACTGAGGAGTGTCGTGCGTTAAATTGTCCACTACCAAGGTAGCAGAGAGTGCGGGGCGCGTCAAAAACCCACAGGTTCCCGGGGACAGGCGATACGATAGAGTTGAACCTCAATGGAGGCCGAATGTCCCGGATTTCTCGGCTCGACCGCAGCGAAGTGACCCCCGAATTGGCCGCGCTCTATGACAAAGCCTTTGCCCAGCGCGGCAATGTGCCCAACATGTTCCGTGTGATGGCGCATCGACCGGAGATCTTTGCCACCATGCAGGCCCACTTCGGCGCAGTGCTTAATACCGGCACGGTCCCCTTGAAACTGAAGGAACTGATCATCGTCCGCACCAGCCAGGTGAATCGGACACCTTACTGTCTGGCCAGCCACACCATCCTGGCCAAAGGGCTGGGCTGGACCGACGACCAACTGGCTCACTTGGCCGACTGGCCTCAGCGGGAAGACTTTACACCCGCTGAAAAAGAGGCCCTGCTGCTGGCCGAGACTGTCACCAACGACGCCCACGCCGTGAGCGACCAGCAGTTCGCCAGATTGCGCAACTTCTACTCCGAGGGCGAGATTGTGGAGTTGCTTTGCGCCATCGGCCTATTCAACTACTTCAACCGCTTTAACAACGCCTTGCAGATGGAGCCGACCAAGCCCGGCGAGGGCGGCTGCGCGGTGCCTGGAATCGAAACGGTGGCCACATCTTAACTTCAATCCACATTCTCTGCCCATGCGCACCATCAATCCTGCCGGGGCATCCATCGTCTTTGAAACCGTAACTCGCACCTTCTAAAAACGATTTGAAACGCCAATCAATGGAGTTTTTCTCACGCATGAAACTGAAACTGCCCGTGGGTTCATTTCGAGCCTATCTATTCGACTGCGACGGCACAATCGCCGATTCCATGCCGCTTCACTACATAGCCTGGAAGGCGGCGCTTGCTGAATGGAACTGTGAGTTCGACGAAAAGCTTTTTTATTCCTGGGGAGGTAAGCCCGTCCACGAGATTATCTCCACGCTCAATGAGCGAAACGGGCTCGACATGCCCGTCGAAGCAGTCAGCAAGCGCAAGGAAAGCCTCTACTGCGAGATGCTCCCGCAACTCAAGCCGGTCCCTGAAGTGCTGGAACACATCCGGGCTCAGCATGGCCGGATTCCTTTCGCCGTGGTTTCCGGAAGCAGGCGAAATTCGGTGGTAAGCTCGCTCACCGCGCTCGATCTGCTTGACAAGTTCGATACGATCGTCGGCGCGGAAGACTACACCCACAGCAAGCCGGCCCCGGATGCGTTTCTGCTTGCGGCATCCAGGCTCGGAGTGGCACCCAAAGATTGCCTGGTATTTGAAGACACTGACCTTGGCATTCAGGCGGCAACCGCTGCGGGAATGGCTTCTGTCCGGGTCCCAATGCCCCAGGAAAGAAACTGAGTCAGAACGGCTCTCCCATTCATGTGGAGCTTATGGCGTCATGCTGAGTAGCTTTTTTAAGGAAAAAGCCGCTCAGCGATAGTGGTTTCCGTCTATAGCAACTGGAGAATCGCTATAGAAACTGGCGAGTGGGGTTGAGTATTCGCCCCCGCTCCCTCGTCCGCGTCGTGCTTGGATTCTCGCGCAAAGGCGCCAAACCTGCGTTGATGGCCTGCGGACTGGCCGGAGTCCTTGAACCATCATCAGTATTTGCGGTGAGATACTCCTCAGCCCGTCAATACAGCAAAACTGCCAGGCGATAAGCCGTGAAGGATCCTTCGACGTTCTGGGCAGGGCAACTGCCCACGGCGGCCTGGCGATACTGCGCCGATGCAAGGCGATCTACCAGCGGCTGAGGCAGATGGCTGAGGTCCGCATCCTGCCAGCGCATAAGAAACCTCGGCTGGCTGCTCCCCGTTGCGCCCCTTGGTTGCGCGCAATAGGCGCGGGCAACGGTGGGATCGCGGAGAATGGTGACGCCGCTGTCGCGCACCAGCCTGGCGATGGTTGCTTCCACCTGGGCTTGCGTGAGTTCCGGCACGGCGTGTGCGTAATCGGCCGCGGCATAGAGCACGCCACGGCTTGCCACCACGGCGATCCCCACACGGTCCACTTCGGGATTGAGCAGGTTGGTCCGATGGCCGGGCGAATGCATCCACTCGTCGTGAATTGCGGCGGGTGTGGGACCGATGGCTACGTTCTCTTCGATCACGCTGAAGTGGGCGCCTGCCTGGCCGGCTCGCTCCGAGAGGTCGGGCTCGCCCCCATAGCGGTGGGCAATCGGACCCTCGGCAGCCATGCGGAGGCAGTGCTGGCGGGCGGCCGTGGCAAGCGCCGGATCCCACCGCAGCGGCCCGGCTCCTTGAGCGGCACGGGACTCATTGGCCAGCGCAAGCAACTGCTCGGCCTCCGGTTGGAGGGCATGCGGTCTTCCGCCCTCCCAGGACTGGGCAGGCACCGCTTGCGCAAGAAACACAGGCGTGGCCAGCGCCAGGCATAAAATCAAACCCTGTTTTGAGATGCCCATAAGCTATTGGACCCCACTCTGCGGCGGGTGTCGCGGTATTCTTTTGATTGCCTATGCCTTTTCCGGTCTCCAGCACGTTGCAATCCGCAGGCAAACGCATCAGTCGCCAACCCCTGGCCGCAGCGGGAGCACTGCTGCTGGCTGGCTTTGTGCTGGGCGGGCTGGCTGCGCCGTGGCTTGCGCCGCACAATCCGGCGGCCATCGACCTGCTGCACCGGCTGGAAGGCCCATCCGTTGCTCACTGGGCAGGAACCGACGAGTTGGGCCGCGATATTCTCTCCCGCCTGCTGTGGGGCGCGCGGCTTTCGCTGGCAGTATCCGTCAGTGTTGTCACCATTTCGCTGGCGCTGGGACTGAGCATTGGCGGGCTGGCCGGCTATCTGGGCGGCTGGGTGGATACGGCGCTGACCACCTTTGCCATGAACACGTTCCTGGCGCTGCCGGGCATTCTGCTGGCCATTGCGTTTGCCGCGTTCCTGGGGCCGGGATTCGCAAATCTTGTGCTGGCTTTGGCCATTGGCGGCTGGGCCGGATACGCGCGACTCGTCCGCGCACAGGTAATGGCGGTGCGTGACCGCGAGTATGTGGATGCTGCCCGTGCGCTGGGAGCAAGCGGGCTACGCATCTTTTTCCGGCACATTCTGCCCAACATTGTGCAGCCGATTCTGGTGCAGGCGGCCATCGGCATGGCCGGAGTGATTCTGGCCGAAGCCACGCTTTCCTTTCTGGGACTGGGCATTCCGGCGCCTGCGCCCAGTTGGGGCGCGATGCTCAATGACGCCCGGTCGCACCTGTTCGATTCGCCGCACTTGGTGCTTTTCCCTGCCCTGGCCGTGGCCGGCGCGGTGCTGGGTTTCAACCTTCTTGGCGATGCGCTGCGCGACCAGCTCGACCCACGCACACGGCTGGAATTAGGACTGTAGATCTTCGCAATGAGCTTTACCGCCGCGGATAAACAACCGTCCTGTATCAGCACACGGCCTCAGAGGATACGAAGAAAAACTCTTTCGTAACAGTGCACGACTTCGAGGATGTTGAAAAAGACTGTCTTGTAACAGGGCACGACTTCAGTCGTGCCGCAAACGAAGCAAAATCAAAGAAGGGCTTTAGCCCCTGAGGGAATGGAAGCATTGGCAGACGAACTGAAGCAGAGGCTCTCTAAAATCGGCGTCGTCAGCGACACCCACGGCTTGCTGCGGCCTGAAGTTGTGCTCGCGTTGGCCGGTGTCGAGCGCATTCTGCACCTGGGCGATGTAGGCAGACCTTCGGTCCTGAAAGCTTTGGAGAAGATCGCGCCGGTAACGGCCATCCGTGGAAACGTGGACCGGGAAGGCCCTTGCAGTGAGCTTCCGGAAACAGAGGTTGTGCTTGTCGGAGACCGGTACGTCTACATGCTCCACGACCTGAGCACGTTGCACCTGGACCCCGCAGCGGGTAAGTTTGCCGCCGTGCTCTACGGTCATTCGCATGTGCCGAACTTCCATAAGAAAAAGGGCGTGCTCTACTTCAACCCCGGATCGTGCGGCCCGCGGCGCTTTGGGCTGCCGGTAACGCTGGGGCTGCTAACGGTCGGGGACGGCAGTGAGTTTGAGGCGGAGATTGTGCCTCTTCGCTGCGAGTAACTAACTCCGCGTTCTGGGGTTCACCCATCGATTCACGACATCGGTCAGCAAATTCACCAGCACATAGGTCAGTCCGATCGCGAGAAGACAGCCCTGCACCAACGCATAGTCGCGATTGGAAATGGCGCTGACCGTCAGGCGGCCCAGGCCAGGCCAACTGAAGATGGTCTCCGTAACGATGGCGCCTGCCAAAAGCGCGCCGAACTGCAGTCCGACAACCGTGACGATCGGGACCAGGGCGTTGGGCAGAGCGTGACGGCAGACGACGGCTGTCTCGCTGAGGCCCTTGGCGCGGGCGGTACGGATATAATCCTGGCCCAGTTCCTCAAGCATGGCGGTGCGAACCATGCGTGTGAGAATTGCGGCCAGCGAGCCTCCCATGGCGATCGAGGGAAGAACCAGATAATGCCAATCGATTGATCGGCCTCCACCGGCATTCGCGCCGGAGACGGGGAGCCATCCGAGAGCAATGGAGAAGACCAGAATCAGGATGGGGCCAAGGGCGAGACCGGGGACGGAGAGGCCGAAGAGGCTCACGACGGAGAGCGCCTGGTCGAGCCAGCGGCCACGCCTCACGGCGGCCAGAATGCCGGCGGGGAGGGCCAGCAAAAGCGCCAAAACCAGTGCTGTGAACGTCAAGGCCAGCGTGTACGGATAGCGGGCGGCGATGAGATTCCCAACTGTGTCGTGGAGGCGGATGGAAATGCCGAGGTCGCCGTGCAGAACGCCATTCCAGTAGCGGATGTACTGCGTGTGGAGGGGCAGGTCAAGGTAATACTGGTGGCGCAAAGTGCTTATATCCGCTGGCGTTGCGCCCTCGCCCAGCATCTGCAGGATGGGGTCTCCGGGAACCAGGTGAATAAGCAGGAAAACCAGCGAAACCACCAGCCAGACGACCGGAATGGTGAGAACGAGTCGGGTGAGGATCTGCTTCATGGGCTGGATTCAACGATAAATCAGGAATCAACGAATCAGCAGGTCGGCAACCGGCAAGTCAGCGGCGCGTCTTCGGAAATGGCGGATTTCGGGGCATCGTTTTGAACGAATTGACGGCTAGAAGCTCTGCGATTTGGGCGGTATTCCCCGCTGTTCCGGTTCCCGGCTATTTGTAGACCTCGGGAATGAAGTTCTGCTCGTGGATGGGGGGACGGACGTACTTCGATTTTTCGAGCGGCGGAAGAACCAACGATTCGGGAGTGAGATCGCGGTAAGGGATCATGGAGAGCAGATGACGAATGACGTTGAGACGAGCGCACTTCTTGTCTTCGGCGTTGACCACGAACCACGGCACCTGCTTGGTGTCGGTGATGGCGAACATCTCATCCTTGGCGCGGGAATAATCGGCCCAATGCTTGCGGGATTCGAGATCCATGGGGCTGATTTTCCAACGCTTGGTGGGCTTGTCCATGCGGTCCTGGAAGCGGCGCTCCTGCTCAGCATCGCTCACGGAGAACCAGTATTTGATGAGGATAATGCCGGAGCGGACCAACATGCGTTCAAACTCCGGGCAGCTTTGCATGAACTCCTGATACTGCGTCTCGGTGCAGAAACCCATGACGCGCTCGACGCCGGCGCGGTTATACCAACTGCGGTCAAAGAGAACCATCTCGCCTGCGGCAGGCAAATGAGCCACATATCGCTGGAAGTACCACTGTGTTTTTTCGCGCTCGGTGGGCGTGCCAAGGGCCACCACGCGGCAAACGCGGGGATTGAGGGATTCGGTGATGCGCTTGATGGCCCCGCCCTTGCCGGCTGCATCCCGGCCTTCGAACAGCACCACGACGCGCAGTTGCTCGTGGCGAATCCATTCCTGGAGCTTGACCAGCTCGATCTGTAGCTGGCGCAGTTCGCGGTCGTAGTCGCAGTCTTTGCCCAGTCGCTTTGTATTGACCACGGCTGCCGGCAATGACTCCTCGCCGTGAATCTTGACCTCTGGAACGGTTACCTTCTCCTCTGCGGCGTGGTGCTTCTTCTTGCTCTTATCTTTCATGGTCTTTCTCCAACTGCGCTCGGAACATTCCAACGATCTTATCAGGCGCCCGTCCCAAGCTGTTGCCTGGAAGCTATTTCATAACCCGGTTTTGAAAGGGCGCGGCTTCTGCCGTGCCGCTGCGACGCAATTAGAATCGCGGGCTTTAGCCACGGATGAAACGGCCGGCTCGGTAAATGCGCGCGCCCAACGGGTCTCAGGAACTCATTCCGTCGGCGCAGGCAGTTCTTCAGTGACCGGTTCGACGCGGATTTTGGCGATGCGGTGGCCATCCATTTCCACGACAGTAAAGCGGCGCGATGCGTAGATGATGCTTTCGCCGGGCTGGGGTATGTGGCCGAGGCGCACCAGGACGAAGCCGGCGAGGGTTTCCACGCCGCCGTCGCGCGGCAGGCGCCATTGCATCTGCGTTTCGAGGTCGCGGAGGTTGACGCCGCCGTCCATAAGGAGGGCGCCGCCGGCGGTAGTGAGAACGGGGAGGGCAGGGTTGTCGAACTCATCTTCGAACTCGCCGGCGAGCTGCTCGATGGCGTCTTCGGCGGTAACCAGGCCCACGGTGGAACCGTACTCGTCCACTACGATGGCCAGATGGCGGCGGCGATGTTGAAAGTCGCGGATGAGGTCAAGCACAGACTTGGTTTCAGGAACGACGAGAACGTCACGCATCACCTGCGAGAGTTTCAGCTCGACAAAGGGAGTTGCCGGGTGGGGGCGAGGCTTGGTTGTCTCCCACGTGTCAGACGCGAGACCCTTTGACGAACTCTGGGCAGGCACTGGCGTGCCCGGAGCTGGCGCACCCGGAGTTCTGGGGCGGAAGAACATGAGGCGAGCGAGGTCCTTGGAATAGACAACGCCAACGATGTGCTCGGGGCCACGGGTTTCGTCGTAGACGGGGACGCGGGAGTGCTGGCGGTCAATGACTTTGGCGCTGGCTTCTTCAACGAGCATGTCGGAGGGCAGGGAGAAGATTTTCTGGCGCGGGGTCATGATTTCACGGATGGGAACGTCGTCCAGCTCGAGGGTTCGGTGAATGAGGGTCTCCTGGAATTTGGGTAACACGCCCATGCGGCGGGCGGCGGTGGCGATGAGCTTGAGTTCCTCAGGAGAATGGACTTGGGCGCGGTTGGACATGGGGACGTCAAAGCTTCTGAGGATGACAGCGGCCGAGCTCTTGAGGGTGCGGACGGCCGGACGGGCCAGTGCCATGAAGATGAGCATGGGCGGGGCAACGGCTACAGCGAGAGCCTCTGACCGGCGCAGAGCCAGTGACTTGGGCACCAGTTCGCCAACCACCACATCCAGATACGTGATGAGGGCAAAGCCCAGCACCACGGCGGCCACGGCGGCCAGATGGGCATAGGCCAGCGCATGGGGCAACGCCCCGAGCCAACGGAGAAAGACACCGGCGGCCAGCGGCTCGCCGAGCCAACCGAGAGCCAGCGAGCAGAGCGTCACGCCGAGCTGGACGGCAGGAAGAAAGTCGTCCATGTCTTGCTGCAGCCGACGGACGGCGCGGGCTCCCGGAACGCCGGCGGCGAGCATCTGTTCAATGCGGGTATCGCGGATAGAGACCAGGGCAAACTCAGCGGCCACAAAGAAGGCGTTGGTCAGGATGAGCAGGGCTACTGCGACAAATTGGAGCAACGGAAGACCGTGCATCTCGCTCTGGAGAATAGCATTACACGGATCAGAGCTCAGAGAACACCGGCCGGGGATCAGCGAATCCGGGCCAGGGTTCTGACCGCGCCTGCTTTTGGGAACCAGGAGACGGCGGGTTGCGTATGAAGAGGCATGCAGGGTGACGGCTGACAGTTTGGGCCGTCCTAGTTGGCAGGTCTACTTCATCCATCAATTCGCGCCGCGGGAAGCAGCGGCTTTCTTGGGGTTTGGGAGGTTTCCGGTGGCGGCATCGCGAAAAAGCAGACGATTCTGGATATGGCTGATTGCAGCCGTGGTGGTAGTTGTCGCGTTGACAGGGCTTGGTCTGGCGCGGCTTGCGAAGGGTTCTACCATCGATCCCAACCGGCTGGATAAGGTGAAGCGCGGCGACGTGGCGCGGTCGGTGGTGGCCACGGGCAAGATCGAGCCCATTACCAAAGTCGAGGTGAAAAGCAAGGCCTCGGGGATCGTGGAAAAACTGTATGTGGACATCAACAACCAGGTAAGGAAAGGCCAGGAGCTGGCGCAACTGGACCGGCAGGAAATTGAGGCGCAGGTGGAAGCGCAGCGGGCGCAATTGGCGTCGGCCGAGGCCAACGTGGGCACCTACCAGGCGAATATCGAGCAGGACAAGGTGAACGCGGCGGCGCCGGACCTGCCGATGTACAAGCTCACGCTGGACCGCAACGTGGAAATGCAAAAGGAAGGCATTGTGAGCCGCCAGGCGCTGGACGATGCCAATAAGGATTACTTAGCGGCGCTCACCCGGCGGGACTCGTCCAAGGCGCAGATCGGCGTGGACACGGCCAAGTTGCGGCAGGCGCGGGCACAGGTCATGCAGAGCCAGGCCAGCCTGAAGCAACTGGAGGAGCAGCTCAGCTACACGACGATCGTTGCGCCCATGGATGGCGTGATTCTATCGCGGGATGTGGAGATCGGCGACGCGGTCAGTTCGATTCTGGTCCTGGGTTCGACGGCCACGCTGGTGATGACAGAGGGCGACATCAACGAGGTGTACGTCCAGGGCAAGGTGGACGAGGCGGATATTGCCCACGTGTACATGGGGCAGCCGGCCCGCATCAAGGTGGAGAGCTTTCGTGACCGCACGTTCAACGGCAAAGTGACCAAAATCGCACCGCTGGGCGTGGAGAAGGACAATGTGACCACGTTTGAGGTGCGGGTTTCCATCAACAACCCCGGCGGGGAGTTGAAGGCCAACATGACGGCTAATGCCGAGATTCTGCTGGATGAACACAAGGGCGTGCTGACAGTGCCGGAGAATGCGGTGATCTACGACAACCAGAAAAATGCGTCCGTTGAGATTCCGGACAAGACGCAGAAGGACGGCAAGCGGAAGGTTGCGGTAAAGGTGGGGCTTTCAAATGGCTCGGTGACTGAGATCATGAGCGGGCTGAAGGAAGGCGACCCCGTGGTGTTGCAGCAGTGAGAACAACTGTAACCAGGCAATAGGGAATAGGAAAATCAGGGAGATGAGGAGAATGATGAAACATCTTTTTACAATAGCTGCGGCGGCGATAGCGATGACGGCGGTTCCGGCAATGGCTGCGGAGGCTACCTTCGAGCGGAATCTTACGGTGAATGGAAGAGTGGAGCTTTCGGTGGCCACGGGTTCGGGCAACATTCACCTGACCCGCGGGACGGCCAATCGTGTGCATGTGTTCGGGCGTGTGCGGTCAAGCTGGGGTGGGAGCGAAGAGCGGGTACGGGAGATTGCGGACCATCCTCCAATCGAGCAGACCGGCAACATCATTCGCATTGGCGGGCGTCACGAAAATCTGCATAACATCGGCATCGACTATGACATCGAAGCGCCGGCAGACGCGTTTCTCGACGCGGGTTCCGGGTCGGGCAACGTGACGGACGACGGCATTGGCGAGAACGCAAAATTGAATACAGGTTCGGGAAACATTCACGCCACCGGGCTGCACGGAGGCTTCAGCGTGGGTACCGGGTCTGGCGACATCTATGCCGAGCAGACGGGCCAGGGCGATGTGAAGGCCGAAACCGGGTCGGGCAATATCGAACTGCGCAATCTGCGTGGCGGGCTGCGCGCCCAGACCGGCTCGGGCGGCATCAAGGTGGGCGGAACACCGACCAACTCATGGCACCTTGAGACCGGATCGGGCAACGTTGAATTCTGGGCGGAAGGCGCCGCGCTGACGTTGGACGCTGAGACCGGATCGGGAAGCATCCGCAGCGACCGGGAGATGCTGACGCAGGGCCAGTCTGACCGCCATCACATGACCGGCAAGTTGAACGGCGGCGGTCCAACGGTGCGAATTGAAACCGGGTCGGGAGATATTCGCATTCACTGATTCCAGAGATCATGGGTCAGAGGTCAGAGATCAGGCCGGCGGGTTGGGGCGGCGGCATTTGCGTCCCTTCCCGAAGTCTCCCTGCGGGATGGGCCTGAAAAGCTCCACCGGGGCCCTTGTCTCACTTTTTACCTGCCTATGCGCCGCTCCCGTTAAACTGGGAATATGGTTCGTATTCTTCGCTCTCTGCCCGTAGAACAACTGAAATTGCTGGTATTCGATCTGGATGGCACGTTGATCGATTCCGCGCAGGACCTATGCAACAGCGTGAACGCCACGCTGCGGCATTTCGGGCGCGAGCCACTGCCCGACCCGGTGGTGGCCAGCTACATCGGGGACGGCGCCGTGATGCTGATGCGGCGGGCGCTGTTCGGCGTGGATGCGGCTGAGGTGGACGAGGACTTCCTCACCACGGCCTACGCCTACTTCCTGGACTACTATCGCATTCACAAGCTGGACTTTACCTACGCCTATGCCGGTGTCAAGGAGGCGCTGGCCGCGCTGCAAACCATGCCCGACGGGAGGGCGCGGTCCATGTCGGTGTTGACCAATAAGCCGGTTGGCCCGGCGCAGGCCATCTGCGAGGCGCTTGGATTGGCGCCGTTCTTCCTGCATGTTTATGGCGGCAATAGCTTTCCGGTGAAGAAGCCCGATCCGCTGGGACTGCGCGCGCTGATGGACGAGGCTGGCGCGCTGCCTGAAGAGACGGCGATGATCGGCGACAGCGAAGTGGATGTGGGCGTGGCTCGGAACGCCGGGACGTGGTCAATCGGCTGCACTTTCGGCTTGGCACCGCAGAGCCTGGTGGACAACCCGCCGGACGTGCTGGTGGATTCGCCGGAAGAGTGGACGGTGGCGCTCAATCCCGCAAAAATCGATTTACGACGGTAGAGAGCGGATCGGCTGCATCGCGCGTCTGTTTGGTTTGGGGCCGCATCCATCTCAGGTGAGGGGCACTTGGCAGACGGTAGACTTTTCTCCCCTTGCATGGCACTTTTCCCTGGGTGGTTTTTCAGTGCTCGCATTACAATTGTTCCAAGCCCGACTTTTTTCTGATTTCGCTGTTTCGATTGCGCGTCCCTTGAATTCTGTCCTGGAGATACCGCTCATGCGCTTTTTTCCCTTGGTGTTCGCCCTGTCCCTTCTCACGCCGGCAGTGGTTTTGCCGGCGAGCACATCGGCTTCGGCGCCCCCCGCGCCTCCATCATTGCGCGGCACCGTAGCTGATCCGACTGGCGCAATTGTTCCGGGCGCCGAGGTTGATCTGGTGGATACGACCGGGGCGGTTACGGGCAGCTATCACTCAGATGGGGAAGGCAGCTTCCAGGTGGTTGCGCCGCACGCAGGCGCCTATACGCTGGTGGTCTCCGAGCCAGGATTCGAGACTGTCCGGACGCCGGTGGTGATTGCCGTGCCGGCCGCGTCTCTGGTTGGTTCCGCGAGTGCCGCCATGCCTCTGGCCGCACCCATGCGCATCGTTCTGCCGATTGCCCAGTTCGCCACCAATGTGCGGGTGAGCGCGGAAAACAGCGAAGACCTGACCGCACCGGACGAGAACCGCGATTCTTCGGTGATGAGCTCGCAGGATCTCAAGGCTCTGCCCATCTTCGACAACGACTATGCAAGCGCGATGAGCGCTTTTCTTGATCAGAACGTGACTGGTACGGGGGGAACCGGCCTGATGGTGGACGGCGTTGAGGCCAACCGGGCCACGGTTTCCGCCTCGGCGGTGCAGGAAATCCGTATCAATCAGGACCCCTACTCGGCGCAGTACTACTATCCCGGCCGCGGGCAAATGGAGATCATTACCAAATCGGCCGCGGACCATTACCACGGGCAGTTCAACTTTCTCTTCCGCAACTCGGCGATGAATGCGCAGAACGCCTTGGCGCCCTCGAAGCCCTTCGAGCAGCGGCAGAACTACGAAGGACACGTCACGGGGCCGATTCCTTATGCGCAAAAGAGCAGCTTCCTGGCCTCGTTCAACCGCGTTCTTTATGACCAGGACACGGTGGTGAGCGCAACCATTGTGCCCACCCCGGCAAACCCCAGCGGCGCCTTTGAGGCCAACGTTGGTGCGCCCGCGCGCGACACCGAGTTCAGCATGCGCGCCGCGCACCAGTTCAGCGAGCGGAATTCCGGCTACGTGCAGTACAGCTACCAGGACTGGACCGCGCAGAACCAGGGTGTGGGCGGACAGGCGCTGGCCGCAGCCGGCTATAACACCCAGTACCGCGAAGACGACGTCGTGGCGCATATGGACTCGACCCTGTCGGCCACCAAGCTGAACCAGATTTCCGTTGTGGGCGAGCACGACTACAACCGGAACAGCAATGTAGCGGAGGCTCCGAACGTGAACGTGGCGGGAGATTTCGTCTCCGGATCGGCACAGGCCGACGCCTTTGCCACCGAGTACAACTTCCGCATCTACGACATGGTGACCTGGACGCACGGGCGCAACCTGGTGAAGTTCGGCGCGGGCACACCCCACATTGATCGCCGCGCCTACGACGACAACACCAACGCGCTGGGAAGTTACACCTTCGGACCCACGCTGGCGTCTGATGGCGTGACGGTGCTGCAAACGGCGCTTCAGAACTATAGCGCCAACCTGCCATCCGGTTTTTCGCAGAACACCGGCGACACCCATTTTGTCTATCACCAGCAGGAGATGGGTGCGTTTGTGCAGGACCAGATCAAAGTCAGCAGCCGGTTCTCGATCACACCCGGAATGCGCTACGACTGGCAGAACTTTCTCGCTAACCGGCGGTTGGGCTTTTCTCCACGCGTCTCCTTTGCCTGGGTGCTGGACGAGGACACCAAGACCGTGGTTCGTGGCGGAGGCGGCATCTACTATGACCGCTTCGGATCGGGTCCGCTGCTGGACCTGGCGCGCTATCAGACGGCTCGGCGCCGGTCGGTAACCTTGTCGCTGAACCCGGCGCTGCTTTCGGAAATGTCGGCCACAGGCTGCGTGCCGATTACCAATTGCATTACGCTCACCGCCCAACCCCCGTCGCTGGTGCAACTGGCGCCGGACGCGAAGATCCCCTACCAGATTCAGTACGGCCTCTCCATCGAGCGGCAGTTGGGCGAAAAAGCCACTGGCGTGGCCAGCGTCTACTCGGCGCGAGGGATCGACAGTTTCAGAAGCGTGGACATTAACGCCCCGACGCCGCAATCCGGTTACACCGAGCGGCCAAATCCCGCCTATGGGCGCATCCGCCAGATGCAACCGGCGGGCTTGTGGGAAGGCGATGGGATGGACTTCTCCTACCGCGGGCGGCTGAACAAGTACTTTACCGGCTTCGGGCGCTATACCTGGTCCCATTTCGAGTCCAATACCGGCGGGATCGGCTGGTTTCCGCAAAACCAGTACGATCCCAACGACGAGTGGTCCAACGCCGGCTTCGACCGGCGTCAGCGGATGGGCATGTATGCCATGTTCCAGCCGGAAAGCGTGCTGAACATCTCTGCGGGCGTCTTTGCCAATACCGGGACGCCGTGGACGGAAATAACCGGGACTGACGCTTACGGGGACGACCTGTTCAATACCCGGCCCGAGGGCGTGGGACGCAACACCGAGACCTACCCCAGCTATGTAGACCTGGACCTGCGCTGGGGTCACGACTTCGCCATTACCGCGAACAAGGACGAGGAAGCGCCGCGGCTGGGCTTCTCGGCAGGCGCGTTCAACGTGCTAAACCATCCCAACGCCACCGGCATCGACCCAGTGGAAACCTCCTCCTCGTTCGGAGAAGTCACCTCGGTGGCGCCGCCGCGGCGGATTCAACTGGGAATGCGATTCGAGTTTTAAAGCAGCGTAAGGAACCTTTCGGCTGGGTTGTGCGTACTGGCCGGGGAGGCTTCTATGATTCTGAAGCGAATCCTTGCCGTCAGCCTTCTCGGCGCGGCATTTGCGGCAGTCGCAACTCCCGCGTATGCCGACCGGGACGCGGTCCAGTTCTTCTCGAACATCCGCGTGGCCCCGAACGCCGCTGTCCACGACGCCATCTGCTTCTTCTGTAGCGTGAACGTCGAGGGCGAGGTAAAAGGCGATGTCGTCGCTTTCTTCGGGAACATCCATATCGCAGGCAGTGCGAACCATGACGTGGTGAACTTCTTCGGCATCATTTCCGCAGGGCAGAACGCCCATATCGGCCAGGACCTGGTAAGCTTTTTCGGCATGGTCCGGCTGGGGGAAAACGTCTCAGTAGGCAAGGATCTTGTGGTCATTTTCGGAAGCCTGCGCGTGCCTGGGTTCGTCAGCGTGGGCGGCGACCGGGTCGCAATCCCGGCCTGGATCTTCTTCGCTCCGCTGTTTGTCGTGGGCCTGGTGGCGTTCGTGATCGTTTATGAAGTCCGCGCCTATCATTACCGGAGTTTCTAATCAGTGATCCATTTCCAATTGGGCCGCAGCGCACAACGGAAGCCGCCGCAGACGCTGTAGGCTGATTCCATGAGTACGATCGGGAGAGATTGGATCGGCGCGCCCCTGCGCCCGCTGCGCATTGTGTTGCCTGGAGGCAGCGGACAGGTGGGCCAGATGCTGGCGCGGCACTTTCAGGAACTGGGGCATCACGTGACCGTATTGACCCGCGGACCGTACACGCCGGGATGGCTGACAGTTCACTGGGACGGCGAGCATTTGGGCGACTGGACCGAGACCCTGGAAGGAGCGGATGTCTGTATCAATCTGGCCGGACGCAGCGTGAACTGCCGATACACGGCTGAAAATCGGCAGGCAATCTATGACTCGCGCATACGGACCACAAGGCTGCTCAACCATGTAATTGCCGGGCTCGCCGATCCGCCGCGAGTGTGGATGAATGCGTCCACGGCGACCATCTATCGCCATGCGCTCGACCGGCCCATGGACGAGGCGACGGGTGAACTGGGCGGGGATGAGTTCATCACTCGAAGGCGGCGCGCGCCGGAGACATGGAACTTTTCAATTCGCGTGGCAAAGGATTGGGAGGCAGCGTTTTTTGAGACGGCTACTCCGCGCACGCGCAAAGTAGCTTTGCGCAGCGCCATCACCTTCAGCCCCGCTCCGGGCAACGCCTTTGCGGTTTTTCTCAATCTGGTGCGGCTGGGACTGGGCGGCAAGCAGGGCAACGGACGGCAGTTTGTTTCGTGGATCCACGAGGCGGATTTTGCCCGCGCGGTGGAGTTCCTGATCGAACACGAGGAACTGGAGGGGCCGGTCAACCTTGCCGCGCCCAATCCCGTTCCCAATCGGGAGTTCATGGAAGCGCTGCGCGATGCGTGCGGAATTCCCAACGGCTTCCCTGCCCCTGCACCGCTGATCGAGTTCGGTGCATTCTTTCTGCGCACCGAATCGGAACTCGTGCTGAAAAGCAGGCGGGTCGTCCCCGGCCGGCTGCTGGACGCGGGATTCCAGTTCAAGTTTCCCGAGTGGCCCGAGGCCGCCGAAGATTTGGTGCGGCAGTGGCGGCACAGGGACGATTGAGCGAGCGATCACCAAAGTCTCAGAATCGAGCCGTGACCCAGTCTATCCCGAATTGGTCGTTGCCAGATTCGGCGTCCCGTTCTTTGCCGGTATAGCGGGACCTGAGGGAGGCATCTTAGTTAGTGAGCACCCCGGAGGCTCTTCGCCACTTGTTGGGCGACTTGAACGTATCTTGCCTGTTGCCTATCATCTTCAAAGTTTCTGAGAACAGTCACATAGATGTGGCTGTCTATTTCGCAAAAATATTCGGTGTTAATGACGTAAGGAACAGATCCCACGACACCATCTGGCGGTACAATTCCCTCCTGAGAAACAATCTCATTGAGAGTTTTTGCAACTTCGACTGCCCGCGCGCTCGATGTGAATCTCCCGGCGTGAGACAATCGTCGTGTCTTGATGATAGCGATTCATCACCTCCTGCATTGTTTGATTTGCAGGCCCTTCGGCCTCCATTACAGAAATCATTGCTTCGCCGCCGGTTATAATTATGGCCTCCGCTCCCCTTCTTGAGCTCAGAACAAGGAGGCGGTCCGTTGATATCCCCTTAGGAAACCAGTTTGCCGGATATGTCACGGAAAACCCGGTACTGCTGTTAAAGACCTTCCATTGACCCATTTTGGCGAGAGCTACAAGAGCTGTTATCAAAACAGATAGCAAGGCATAATACCTAATCGCGGCTCGCATTCAATGTCACCCTCAAATGTGATCACAAGGATTGTGCAGAGCCGTTGTTCTTGCCTTCTGCCGGGTGCCCCAGGTCTCGTTTTTGAGACCTGGGAAGCGACCTAATCACACACGGCGACACCGGCGGTTGATTGTTAGCCGTCACCTTTCCGCTCCCTCTCACTTCTTCTCTGGAGTAATGTCGGTGACCGGCAGATCCCAGTGTCCCAGCAGAATCTCAAAGCGGCGCTGTTCTTCTTTCTTGTAGGTTTCCTGGTCTGGCCAAAGTTCCTTGATGAAGGCCTCTTCGTCGGGGTTGGCGGTAGTGGCGACAGTGGAGTTTTTGTAGCGGATGGTCACGCGATAGTCCCAGCGCCCGTCTTCGGTGGTGTGATAGGCAGGCGAATCGATCTTGACGGAGAGCATGCGTCCGGTAGCTTCGATCTTCTTGAGCAGCGGGTAGTGGTTCTTGAGGAAGAGCTGCAGGAACTCCTGCTGATGGCCCCACTGACACTTGTAGTAATACTCCACGATGTAGGGTTTGTCGGCGCTGCCCTGCGGCGGGGCGCCCTGAGCCAGCAGCGGGGCGGCAAATGAAGCGGCAACGGCCAGTGCGAGAACGGCGAGAAAAATCCTGCGCATACAACCTCCATTGAGCGAATGAAAGCATTGTACCTTGCAGATGTTCTCAGCGAGATGTTTTAGGTAAAGGCGTTTCCTGCGGGCCGGCAGATGATCCAACCCGCAGATGAAGAAGGCGCTTTAACTCTGGAGAAAACTCCTGAACCAGATGAATGGCGCCGGTGAGGCCGACCTCGATGTGGCCTGTCTGCACTCCCTGCACCAGCGCGGTGTAGTGATGCGGCCACCACATGGCTTCAATCATCGAACTGCCATAGGCGCCCGAGAGTTGGGGAATGTCCAGCGTCTCGTGACCGCCGTGGGTGTAGGTGAGAAAGGTCATTTTGAGGGCATGGCCGGAACGGTGAAAGAAGCCCGTGCAGGCGCAGGAAAAGTAGCGGGGGTCAGTGCCCTCGGCGGCGGCCAGGCTCTCGTGCACGGTGTTCTCGATCAGATTGCTTCCATAACTGCTGCCGACGCGCCGGATCAAGCCGCCCGAACTCCTGCTCCATACAGCCGGATCGTCGATGACCTGCAAATAGGACGCAGAGGCAAAGGACTGCACATGAATCGCGCCCGAGACGCCATCTTCGCTCACCCAGCGCTGCCAGCGTTCCGCCCCATCGAGCGGCTTGTACGTGCCGGGATCGAACGGGCCATTGACGGTAAACGACTGGGCCGAGGCCAGGCACGGCGCAAAAAGGAGCACAAGGAGCACGAGGCGGGAAATCAGGATCACACTTCCATTGTCAATGACAATCGGCTCAAGAGTGGCTCAAGAGCGCAGAAAAAGAGAAAAGAGGGCAAAAGGCGCCCAAAAAACTCCCTGCACCCTTCCCGTCTGCACACGAATCCAAAGTTGCACAGGAGAAACTTCCCCCATGTCTCAGAAAATTGCTTTCATCACCGGCGGAAACCGCGGACTCGGCTTCCAGACCGCACTCGACCTCAAGGATGCCGACATAGAAGTCGTCATCGGTTCTCGTGACCTTGCCCAGGGAGAACGAGCAGTAGAAAAGCTGCGGGCCGCGGGCGTGGATGCCGACGTGCTCCAGTTCGATATCACCAAACCCGCTGATTATCAAGCCGCCTACGACTACTTCAACTCTGGCTACGGACGGCTTGACATCCTGGTAAACAACGCCGGCATCGCGGGCGGCACGTTTCCTGGAACCGGTCCCGAACACTCCGCCGGAGAGGTTCCACCGGAGCTGCTGCACAGGGTCTTTGAAACCAATTTCTTTGCGCAGGTGGCTCTGACGAACGCGCTTCTGCCGCTGCTCAGGAAAAGCGCAGCCGGACGCATCGTAAACCTGTCGAGCATCCTGGGATCGCTTACGCTACAGGCCGACCCAGCCTCGCCCATCTACAACGCCAAGTCGTTTGCCTACGACGCCTCAAAGACGGCGCTCAACGCGTTCACTGTGCATCTGGCGTGGGAACTGCGCGATACCAGGATCAAGGTCAACTCGGCGCATCCCGGATGGGTGAAGACTGACATGGGCGGCGAGCAAGCGCCCATGGAACTGAGTGAGGGCGGCAAAACCAGCGCGGCTCTTGCCACCCTCCCCGACGATGGGCCGACGGGAGGCTTCTTTCATCTCGGGCAGCCGCTGCCCTGGTGACGTAGAACAGGATGGCAAAAAATGGACGACTGAAATTCCCGTCCATCAGTCGAGGACGGTGTGGGGGCCGTCGACAACCAGCCGCCTGGCAACCGTGAGTTTCCAGGCGATACGCAGCCCCACGCAAAGAATCACCAATCCGACGAATCCGGGAAGCCCCATCTGCAGATCAAGCAACGGCGAGGCGATCCCCCAGAAAGCGAGGCGGCCCACTTCGCTTCCCCAGTCGATATCGCTGGCGGGCGCAATAATGGCAATGCGAATAGGAATCGCAGCCAGGGAGATGGCAGCATATGTCAGCAGCACAGCGGCAATTTGATACCGGCGGCCACCCACGCCATTTGAACCTTTGATCATGGCTTTGCCCACCATCCATCCCACTGCCAGCGAAACGTAGCCTAGATAGAGGTGGGTAACGATTGTAAATGTGGCGTAAAGGATCAGCCCCAGCAAGGCAGCGCCAATGCCGAACAGGAGGCCTTGGCTAAAGGCCGCGTGGCTGTCGATGTACTTGCCTGCGCGCACCGCAGCCGCACAGTTGGCGCAAGCTAACTGCCCGTTCACACGGTAAAATTCACCGGAGATGGGGTTGCCGCAGAGGCTGCAGGACTGTGTTTCAGACGGGATTGCGTGCTTCGCCTTTGCTAGCTTCGGCGTCTCCAATGCCGGACCTAACTCCTCAAGTCCTGTGATGGGTTTCCATTGCTCAGGCATCGTGGAGGCAAGCTTAGCATAGCCAGGTCGCTGAAGGTATCAGGAATATTTCCATGGAACATGGCATCCATGGAACCTATACGATGCAACCTCACGCCGCAATTCTGTTTCCATGGCGTCGCAACCAGAGCGCGCGCGGGCCGTGCACAGGAAAACTCAGCCTTTCTGCTCACGGAAAGCTCCGCCCCAATACTTCGCCAAGCAGCTGCCCTTGAGGAGCTACAAGCCCGGCATGTTGGCAGGGACAAGGCGTGCAAAGGCGAGGTTCTTATTGGGGAGCCACTCCAACGCCACCGGGACGGTGTCTTGACCTTCAAGGCGCTGCTGCACGCTGGCTGCGAAACGCTCCAGCGTGTCAGGGTAATCGCCAAAGCGGTTGGATTCGGTGATTACGATCTGGACGTAATACTTGCCTTTGGCAAAGCTGGCGCGCTGCCTCAGGATCTGCCCACCCATCCCGATTTTGGCAACGGGCACGTTGGGATCGCGGTTGAAGTCGAACATGCCGTACGCTGATACGGCATCACGCATCTCCGCAACATCGATCGACAGCGTTTTCGCAGCCGATTTGCAGTCGATTCTCTCCATTCGGACAAAGCCGAAGGTCAGATAACCTTGGGCGTGCCCATCCTTGAAGTCGCTGATGTTGTCGGCGGTGTACTGGCGTATTGGCCCGGACTGTTCCCAGCCGGGTACAAAATGGCAGTTGAGGTAGTCCTGGGCGCGTGCGATCCCGGCTGCGCACAAAATTGCCAGAAACACACCGGCGACTCTCATGCAAACGCATCCTTGACGAGAGACATCTTTTGAACTCATGAAGATTACCTCTTTGGGTGAACGAAAAATTATAGACCCCTGCCTTGCGTTGCGAATAGTGGGACTCATTTTGACTGTGAGTTCCATATTGCGCCCCGGCCAGGAAGCAACACGCCGCAAGCTGCCTCATCTCACTTATTTCATCTCAGCCTGTGGCGATTGTGACCTTACCATTCTCATCGGCTTCGTCAAAGGGTTCTTGCGAAGAATGAGGCTCGTGCCAGAGTTGCAATTGGGCTCTTATGGAATGCGGGCGGCGAGTTGAGCGGCCAGGAAAGCAGCTTGCTGGGGATCAGGCAGGTTCGCATAGCCCGCAAGGGTCCGCCCCTTGCGAAAGATGCAGATTCCATCAAGGTACTGCGCCTTCGCCTGGAATGCCTCATCGCCTACGTGTGCCGGGAAAGCGCCGTCAAATCGTTCGCGGAGTTTCTTGAGCACATCCGCGGCAGATTCTGGCGAGGCCTCAAGCACGATAAACGCCTGCCCTTGTTTGTATTTCGCCACGTAACCGCGCTTGAGCTGTCGCAACCCCAAAACGCTTTCCGGAACCACGCGGGTGGAATCGAGGTTGTCTTTGGGAAACCAATCCAACGCTTCCGGTGCGGTGTCCCGGCCTTCAAGGTGTTCCTGCATCCTGGTTACGAAGGCCTGCAGCGTAGCAGTATGATCACTGTCCGGATTGGCGGCGGTGACAACAAGCTCGACGTAATACTTACCTTTGGCAAAGCTGGCGCTCTGCGGTTGGATCTGCCCCCCCATCCCGATCTTGGCGATGGGCAGCTTGGGATCGCGGTTGGCGGCGAACATGCCATATGCCGAGTCGGCATCGGTCATGTCGGAAACGTCGATCGTCAGCGTGTCCCCGCCCGACTTGCAGTCAATCCCCTGCATGTGCGAGAAGCTGAAGATCAGGTAGCCTTCGGCGCCGCCGTCCTTGTAGTCGTAAAGGTTGTCAGCCGCATACTGGCGATTTGGGCCCGACTGTTCCCAGCCGGGCACGAGATGGCAGTTGAGGTAGTCCTGGCCTTGAGCCACGACCGCTGCAAATAGGATTGCCGGCAGCAAAAAAACAGCCTTCATGCGAACAATTCCTGGGCGCAGGCCATCCGGCTCGATACCTGGACGCCGAAGGGGCACTTCACCGTGCATTCAGCGCAGTCTCCGCAGCGGACCGCGGCCTGCTTCACAGGCAGTTCCTTGAATCTCTCCCGTCCCAGGGCAAACTGGCGATAGCCGTCGGCATAAGTAAGGCAGCGCAGCACATCGGCAACCGGCAGGCCCTTTTGGCAGGCGCCTTCGCACTTCCCGCACATGCGGCAATAGATCGGCCCAATCACATCCAAATGAGCAGTGAGCACCTTTTCGTCGCTGGCGGAGAATGGACTCGCCATGGCCTTGAGGTTCTCGTCCAGTTGGTCCATGTCTGTCATGCTGGGGATGGTGGTGGAGATGTGCGGCTTATTGAGGACCCACTTCAGCGCGGCCAACTGGGCACCACCCTGGCTCAACTTCTGGTAGAGAGGGTCGCTGTGTTTCATGCTGCGAAAGCCTCCCGCCATCACTTTCATCGCCACAACGCCGATCCCGCCCTTGGCGGCGGCCTCTATCGCCTGATCCATGCTGGGGTCCATGGAAAAGTTGTAGGCCGTCAGTACCACATCAAAAACGCCCTTCTGCGCGATCCAGGGCAGCAATTGCTGCTGGCCGCCATGCGTGCTGACGCCGGCAAAGCGGATCTTGCCCTGTTTCTTGGCAAGCTGCTGCGCTTCGATCATGTCGTCGCGAATATCGTCCGGCTTGTCCTTGCCATGGAGATACCAGATATCAACGTAATCCGTATTGAGTTCGCGCAAGCTGGTTTCAAGATCCTTCCGCAACCCCTCCTTGTCCTGAGCGCCCGACTTGGTGGAGAGAACAATCTGCTTTCGCCTGGCCCCAAGAGCCGCGCCCATCATGCGTTCATTGTTGCCGTGCTGATAGCCGCGTGCGGTATCGAAGTAGTTGATTCCAATATCGGCGGCGCGCTCAATCACACTGGGGTCCGACGTGATCATGCATCCAAATCCCAGGGTGGTCACCTTCAGCCCCGTGCGGCCCAAAGGCCTGAAGTCGAGTTTGACTGAAGAGCTGGCAGTTCCTTCGCTGGGCGTTTCGGACGACGGCCAAAGGCCCATCCTGGAACCCGCACCCACGACAGGAAGCATCAAACCGGCAGACAGAAATTCGCGGCGGGACGTCTTTGAACTCATGAGAAACACCTCTGTTGGCGAACAGAAAATGATAGTCCTTTATGGAGATTCCCAGTCTTTTCCCTCACAGGCAAGTGATGAGCGTCACAAGTCTGGGCGCCCCACATTCCCTGCGATGAATCCGCAGCGAAGATGGGGCGGTTGATGGCTTTCCTCTATCTGGGAAAGTCGCCGTCTGTCCAGCAAAAGCGGCACATCGAAGACTCATGGAAAAAGATTGAGATCACCTTGTCGCGCGTGGGGCTGTTGTACCGGCTACAACCCGGTCGAAGACGGCTGCCACAAATAGCTCATCAATCTGTTCGTGGCGAACCAGCAACCGGGTCAGGAGTGGGCCGATAATTGTGTCAAGGAACACACTCACTTCCATTCCCGAAGGCAGTTGCCTGTTCTTGATTGCCTCTCTCACGAGGGACCGAATCTCCTTGTCGCGCGGCGAGTAAACACGTTCCAGAAATTCCTTGCGCAGGACGGGATTGTCCTGAATTGCTGTGAGCAGGCGGGCGACGACAATGCCGTTTTCGCCGGTGAAAAATCGCCCGACCTGGAGCACATATTCTTTAAGGCGCTCCAAAGGAGAGCCTTCATTCTGCAGCACAAGCTCGTGATCCGCCGTGTGCAGAAAGGCATCAAGCAGCAACGCCTCTTTCGTAGACCACCAGCGATACACCGTAGCCGTGCTGACGCCGGCCTTGCGGGCAATGTGAACAGTCGATATCGCGGAGATGGGCTTGGCGCGCAGGAAGCAGTAAGCCGCTTCCAGGATTGAGGCGCGCGAGGTCTCGCTGCGCGGCCTGCCGGCAGAGCGCTTATGTTCGGGTTTGTTTTCGACACTTTCAATGCGCATCGCGTCACCCGACTCAGTGTAGTATCATCATTATATACGAAACAATATGTTTCGTTTTGTATTTATCGCGGGGGGGGTAACGATTGGCCGACTCCCAACCAAATCGAGTCTGGAAACCCAAGTTCAACCCCTGGCTGATCGCCGTCGTTGTGGCACTTGCCGCTTTCATGGAGGTGCTCGACACCAGCATCGCAAATGTGGCGCTTCCGCATATTTCGGGGGATCTAGGCGCAAGTCAGGATCAGAGCACGTGGGTGCTGACTACCTACTTGGTTGCCAACGCCATCGTTCTGCCCATCACCGGGTGGATTTCCAGCTTCATGGGCCGCAAGCGGTTCTTCATGACCTGCATTGCGTTGTTCACCCTGGCGTCCTTGCTCTGCGGGATGGCACCAAGCCTTCCGGCGCTGCTGTGCGCCCTGGCACTTCAGGGCGCAAGCGGCGGTGGGTTGCAGCCCATGTCGCAGTCCATCATGGCAGACAGCTTTCCGCCCCGGCTGCGCGGAGCCGCCTTTGCTCTGTTCGGCATGACGGTGGTCGTTGCCCCATCCCTGGGACCCATTCTGGGCGGGTGGATAACCGATAACTACACCTGGCGCTGGATTTTCTTCATCAACCTGCCCATCGGGCTTCTGGCCCTGGGGTTGGCTTTCAGGTTCGTAGAAGACCCTCCATTTCTGCGCCGATTCAAACCCGGCGAGATGCGCTTCGATACGATGGGATTTTCTCTGCTGGCGCTGGGAATCGTGGCCCTCCAGGTTCTTTTGGACAAGGGGCAGGAAGACGACTGGCTGGCCTCTCATTTCATCAGTTCACTGGTGGCCATCGCTGTCCTCTGCCTCAGCGGTCTCATCGTGTGGGAGTGGCGGCACAGGCAGCCGATCGTGGATGTCCGATTGTTCAGGAGTTTCAATTTCTCCGGCGCGTGCCTGATGATGTTCCTGGCCGGCGCCGTGATGTTTTCCTCGACCGTCCTCATGCCGGAGTTTCTTCAGATGCTCATGGGGTACACCGCCGAGGATGCCGGTGTGGTGGTTTCCATCGGCTCAGCGCTTGTGATGGTGACCATGCCCATCGTCGGGCTTCTTACTTCCAAGTTCCCCGCAAAGTACATGATCGCCTTTGGCTGGTTTCTGTCGGCTGGCGGGCTATACATATCGACGAAGCTTTTGTCCCTTAACATCAGTTTTAGCGGAGCCGCGGTCATCATGTTGCTGCAGTACGCCCCGCTGGCATTCATCTTCGTCCCTGCAATCACTGCCTCCTATATCGGCGTGCCGCAAGACAAGAGCGATTCTGTCGCGGGATTGACCAACTTCATGCGCAATATTGGAATGAGTTTCGGCACCGCGGGTGTGCAGACGATTCTGGCCCGGCGGCAGCAATTTCATCTTGCCCGGCTTGCCGACCACTTGAGCCTCGGGGACCCCGGTCTGGTGATCAACGCTCAAGCCCTGGCCTTGCACGTCCGCAGCGCTGGGTTGGGAGCTTTTGGAACGCAGGCGGCCGTCGTGGCCCAAATCTATCGAGCATTCATGATGCAGGCTGCTGCCTTGTCGTTCGTAGACACCTACGTGATCCTTGGGATTGGATCGGCGGCCATGTTCTTCCTCTCATTCCTGCTCAAGTCGAACGATCCGCAGCACACAGAGACGCACTCGGGACATTGAGCGAGGGGCCGCATCAAACGGCAACTGGTCAGGATTGGCCTACCTGCAGGAGATTTTCAAAAGCCGAAAGCCGGCACAGCCAGCCATCTGGGTTTTCGCTCAGTCTTCGCTCTTCGCGTATAATCTGGGGCATGGACTTTCAACTCGTGACGAGCTACAAGCCGAGGGGGGACCAGCCGCGAGCCATCGACGAGTTGCTGGAGGGTCTGGCAGCGGGAGAACGGCACCAGGTACTGCTGGGGGTGACCGGGTCAGGCAAGACGTTCACCATGGCCAAGGTGATTGAGCAGTCGAACCGGCCTGCGCTGATTCTGGCGCATAACAAGACACTGGCTGCGCAGCTTTATCACGAGTTCAAGCAGTTCTTTCCCGGCAATGCGGTGGAATATTTTGTGAGTTACTACGACTATTACCAGCCGGAGGCGTATATTCCGGCCGGGGACTTATATATCGAGAAAGAAGCAACGATCAATGAGGAACTGGACAAGCTAAGGCTTTCGGCAACGCGCAGCCTCTTCGAGCGGCGGGACTCGATCATTGTGAGTTCGGTGAGCTGCATTTATGGACTGGGGTCGCCGGAAGCTTACTACGGGATGCTGCTCCTGCTGGAAAAAGGCCAGAAGATCAGCCGCAAAGATATTACCCGGCGCCTGGTGGAGATCTTGTACGAGCGCAACGACGGCGATTTTCGGCGCGGCACTTTCAGGGTGCGGGGCGACGTGATCGAGGTCTTCCCCACGTATGACGAGGCGGCTTACCGGATTGAGCTTTTCGGGGATGAGATTGAGTCTCTCAGCCAAATCGACCCGCTGTTTGGGACAGTAAAGCAGAAATACTCGCGACTGCCGATTTATCCCAAGAGCCACTACGTTGTGCAGCCCGAGCGGCGGGCCGAGGCCATCGACTCGATTGTGAAGGAGTTGAACGAGTGGGTGCCGGAACTCGAAGCGCAGGGGCGGATGGTGGAGGCGCAGCGGGTTCACCAGCGGACGCGCTTCGACCTGGAGATGATCAAGTCGATGGGCTACTGCCACGGCATCGAGAACTACTCGCGCCACTTTAGCGGGCGGCTGCCGGGCGAGGCTCCGCCCACGCTGCTGGACTACTTTCCCCGCGATTTTCTGCTGTTTGTGGACGAGAGCCACGCGACCATTCCGCAAGTGCATGGGATGTGGTTCGGCGACCGCAGCCGGAAGCAGAACCTGGTGGATTACGGCTTTCGTCTGCCCTCGGCGATGGACAACCGGCCACTGAAATTCGAGGAGTTTGAGAACCGCATCCACCAGACGATTTACGTTTCGGCCACACCCGGGCCGTATGAGCTCACCCGATCTGCCGGAGTCGTGGTGGAGCAGGTGATCCGCCCGACGGGCCTAGTGGACCCGGAGGTGGAGATTCGTCCCGTGAAGGGGCAGATCGACGATTTGCTGGGAGAGATTCGCGACCGGGCCAAGCGCAACGAACGGGTGCTGGTGACCACGCTGACCAAGCGCATGGCCGAGGATCTGGCCGGCTACTACAGCGAGGTCGGCGTTCGCTGCCGCTATATGCACTCGGAGATCGAGACGCTGGAGCGGGTGAAATTGCTGTCCGGGCTGCGCAAGGGCGAGTACGACGTGCTGATCGGGATCAACCTGCTGCGCGAGGGGCTGGATTTGCCGGAGGTTTCGCTGGTGGCGATTCTGGACGCTGACAAAGAGGGCTTTCTGCGCTCGGCGGGGTCGCTGATCCAGACGATGGGACGGGCGGCGCGTCATTTGGAGGGGCGGGCGATTCTGTATGCCGACCGCGTGACCGACTCGATGCGGCGGGCGATAGACGAGACAGACAGGCGGCGGGCGATCCAGCGGGCTTACAACGAGGAGCACGGGATTACGCCGCAGTCGATCGTCAGCCAGGTGGATATGGGGCTGGCACAGATTTTGAAGGCCGAGTATGGCGACGTGGAAGTGGAAGAGACGGCAGGGTTGCCGGAGTTCACCACGCAGGCGGAGCTGGACACATATATTGCCCGGCTGGAAACGGAGATGCGGGAAGCGGCTAAAAAGTTCGAGTTTGAGAAGGCGGCGCGGCTGCGGGATGCGGTCAAGGAGCTGAAGGACAAGGAATTCCTGTTCGGATAAGAGCGACGAAGATAGCGCAGCCGGCGCGGGCAACCAGCCCGGGTTTTGCATCATCCTAGTTGCATAGTTAGTTCATGCTGTCGTATGGCCTTGTCGGGGGCCGCGCAGAATCTCGGGGACGCATGGCAACAATCTTATTGGTGGACAACGATCCGCTTCAGGCATTTCTCCGCAAGTCGATCCTGGAGCGGCGATTCCAGGATGTGCAACGGGTGGGTGATGCAGCCGAGGCTCTCTGTCTGGTGGAGCAACCTCAGTTTGCCGGGAATCTGGGGCTGGTGATCTCCGGGCTGCAAATGCCGGGGATTGGCGGACCGGAGTTTGTGGCCGAGCTGCATGCGCGCCTGCCCAAAGTGCCGGTGCTGGTGCTGGGCAGCGCCAGCGAGGCTGTCAGCGACTATGTGGGTGGCTGGGTGCGCTTCCTCGCCAGGCCCTTCGCAAACGACGAGATTCTGAACGCGGCAGGACAACTGCTTGCGCAAAGCGAACATTCCGCTGCCTGACTGCGGACCTTCCTGCTCCACGGCACTCTCCGCCGATCCTCCATCAAAAGTGTGAGCCAAATCACACGTCGATAGCCTATGATGGGTTGAGAATAGCCTCTTCGGGAATCCGTCTGGCTTCCCTTCTGCGTGCGAGAATCATGGTGGAGTCCTGATGGCAGCCTTCGGTGGTTTCGCTCTTCTTATTGCTTTGGCGCTGGCAGCCTACAACTTGCTGGCTGGAACTGTGGCGCTGCGGCTGATCGCGACCGGGCGGCCGACGCGTGTCTCGCCGGAACGGCTGGCGGATACGGCGCGGCGGGCGGGAATTGCGGGATTTGTGGCCGTCACCGCAGCCGCGTTCGCGCTGGTTTGGTCGGTCTTTACCGACGATTTTTCGATCACTTACATCCTGGAGCACTCGAACCGGGCCCTGCCCGCAGCGTACAAATTCTCTGCCCTGTGGAGCGGTCAGGAAGGCTCGCTGCTGCTGTGGGCGTGGCTGCTGGGGATGTATGGATTTGTGCTGCGGCTGACCCACAAGACGGATGTGAAGCTGTACGCCTACGCGGGAACAATTCTGGCCGGAATCCAGGTGTTTTTCCTGGCGGTTCTGTGCTTTGCCGCGCCGCCGTTCGCGCTCTTTAACGGGCAGATTCCGGACGACGGCAACGGGTTGAATCCGCTGCTGCAATACCCGGAGATGGTGATTCATCCGCCCATGCTTTACCTGGGCTACGTAGGCTTCTCAGTTCCCTTCGCGTTTGCGCTGGGTGCGCTGATGATGCGCTATCCCGGCGAGAAATGGATCAAGGTCACACGCGTCTGGACGATGGTGACCTGGCTGTTTCTGACGGCAGGCATCTTCCTGGGAATGCACTGGGCCTACGCGGTTCTGGGGTGGGGCGGCTACTGGGGCTGGGACCCGGTGGAGAACGCGAGCTTCATGCCGTGGCTCACCGGCACAGCCTTTCTGCACTCGGTAATGATGCAGGAGAAGAAAGGCATGATGAAGAGCTGGAACGTGTGGCTCATCTTCTCCACCTTTCTGCTCACGCTGCTGGGCACGCTGCTGACGCGCGCCGGGCTGGTGAGTTCCGTACACGCCTTTGCGCAGTCGTCGATTGGAACGTGGTTTGTAGTCTTCATGGGGATTGTGCTGGCGGTGTGCATCTTCACTTATGTCTTGCAGCGCAGCCACCTGAAGAGCGAGCACCATCTTGAGTCGCTGGTCAGCCGGGAGTCGAGTTTCCTGTTCAACAATCTGGTGCTGCTGACGGCCTGTTTTGTGATTCTCTGGGGAACGCTGTTCCCGATTCTCTCGGAATACGTCGTGGGCAACAAGGTCACGGTGGGCGCTCCGTGGTACAACCGCGTGGCCGTGCCCATTGGTCTGTTTCTGCTGTTCTTGACCGGTGTAGGCCCGCTGCTGCCGTGGCGCGCGACGTCATTCCGGAGCATACGGCGTAACTTTGTACTTCCGTCGATCGCGCTTTGGGCCACGGTGATTGTATGCCTCGCGGTGGGCGTGAGACCGTGGAAGAACGGCGCGTTCGACTACGGCAACTTCTTTGCGCTGGTCGCTCTCGCACTGGCTGCGGGCGTGCTGACCGCCATTCTGAGCGAGTTTCTGCGCGGGGCGGGCGTGATTTCGCGGCAGACAGGGCGGAACCTGCTGGTGGCCACATGGCTGCTGACGCGGCGCAACACGCGCCGGTACGGCGGTTACATCATCCACATCGGCGTAGTGATTATTGTTGTGGGTCTGGCCGGTTCCGCATTCAATCGCAACGAGGAAAAAGAACTGGCGCTGCACGACAAGATGGCCATCGGGCCTTATACGCTGGAGTGCGTTGGTTTCACGCAGGATTCGAATCTGAATTACAACTCGGAGTACGCGCTGCTGGACGTGTACAAGGGCGGCAAGAAGCAGTTCCAGATGACGCCGGAGAAACGCGTGTATCTGGCCAGCGAACAGCCGCAGACGATGGTGGCGATTCACTCCACTCCTGGTTGGGATCTGTACGTGGTGTATGAGGGCACGAATCCAGATACCCAACAGCCCATCATCAAGGCGTTCCTGAACCCGCTGGTGGGTTGGATCTGGACGGGATTGGCGGTGCTGGTGTTCGGCACGCTGGTGGCGCTGGTTCCCAGCTTGAGCCCGGCGACGGCTGCATTGCGGGTGCCCGCGGCGCGGGCGATTCCCACCCAGCCGGCGTTGAAAGGTGGCGACTAAATGGGTGGCGCTGGCGCACGCATTACTTTTTGCATGAGAGCTTTGCAGGCGGTAGCGCTGGCCGTGGCTGTCTGCTTTTCGATGGGCGCCACGGACGCAAGCTCGCGGTTCAACGACCTGGGCCATCGGCTGATGTGCACCTGTGGCTGCGCGCAACTGCTGGGCGAGTGCAACCACGTGGGTTGCCCGGAGAGCGGCCGGGAGCGCGACGAGCTGAGCGCGGCCATAGCGGCGGGCAGCAGCGACAAGGAGATTCTGGCGTCGTTTGCGGCCAAGTATGGTGCAACGGTTCTGGCAGCGCCTACTACGCAGGGGTTTGATCTGGTGGCGTGGATTGCGCCCTTCGCCGTGTTTGCTGCGGCGTTGGCGGGAACCTTCCTTCTGGTGCGGCGATGGTCGATCGGAAAGACGCAGACCGCGATTCCCGACCCTGCCAAGGAAGATCCGGCTGACCGGGAGCGGCGCGAAAAGATTCGTCGGGAAACCGGCATCGACGGAGGATTTTGAGCGATGACAACCCTGCAAGGGGAAGTGGCGGGCGTACTTTTGACGCTGGTGCTTCTGGTCTACACATTCTGGCCGGAGAACGTGTTCGCCAGCCAGCGCGAGAAAACGCGTCTGGACTATCTGCTGGAGCGCAAGGAACAGCTTTACGAGAACCTGCGCGACCTGAACTTCGAGTACCGCGCCGGCAAGTATCCTGAAGAGGATTTTCAAGCGCAGCGAGCGCAGCTTGAAAACGAGACGGCGCAACTGCTGGCTGAGATTGACCATTTGCAAGGTGCTTGAGGTGGTCTGGAAACCCGGCGCTGGCGATCGAGTTCCTTGCAAAAACCAGAGAATCCGCTTGAACGTCAAGAATCCACATACAGGACGTTCATGAAAAGTACGAAGGAATTCGCAACCACGGAAGGAGCTTGATATGTCCAGTCACAAGAAGATCACCATCTTGGCAAATGGTCCGTACCTTGTCTCCGGTTCGGTGCCGCTCGCTTTGCAGACCATCGGAGTCAACAAAGCAGGCGAGTCGACTGAGTGGGTTGAAGGGGACGCGCTTCCTGCCTCCGCGCAATATGCGCTCTGTCGTTGCGGAGAATCGAAGACAAAGCCATTCTGCGACGGTACGCATTCCAAAATCCACTTCGACGGAACTGAAACGGCCAGCCGCCAACCGATCATGGAGCAGGCGCAGCTGTTCGATGGACCGGCGATGCAGTTGGCTGACGCCGAGGCATTGTGCGCGTTCGCGCGCTTTTGCGATCCGCACGGCCAAGTGTGGAATCAGGTGGAAAGAACAGACGATCTCGAAGTGCGCGAGCGGTTTATCCGGCAGGTGGGGAACTGCGCCTCAGGCCGATTGGTCGCCATCGACAAGGAGACCGGAAAACCGGTTGAGCCGAAACTTCCGGAGTCGATCGGATTGGTCGAGGATCCTGCGCAGAAGTGCAGCGGCCCGTTGTGGGTGCGCGGGGGGATCGAGGTCGTCGGCGCTGATGGCCAGGCCTACGAAGTTCGTAATCGCATGACGCTTTGCCGCTGCGGCAGGTCGCAGAACAAGCCTTTCTGCAACGGAATGCACGCATCCGACCCCAAGTTCCGCGATGGTCTTGGCTGAACCGCGCTCACAATTCCTGGACAGACTTTAAACACACCACTGGCTTCACAGTTGAAGGACTCCATCAAAACGATGAAATCGACACAATTTGTTGTTCGCACTTTTGCCTTGGGCGTGCTGCTCACGGGCGCATTGGCGCAAGCCGCTACCGTTACCGGCACAGTGACCAACAAGACTACGGGCAAGCCTGCCGCTGGTGACACCGTGGTGCTGGTGGACGTGCAGGCCGGCATGGGCGAAGTGGCCCACGCCACGACCGACTCCCGCGGGCACTATTCGCTGATCGAGCCCGGCAACAGCCCTTATTTGGTGCGCGTGACCCACCAGGGTGCGGGCTACTTTATTGCCGCGCCCCAGGGTGGAGCGCCGGGCGACATTCCAGTGTACGACGTAGCCGCCAAGGTCAACGGCGTCTCCATCGAGGCGGACGTGATGGAGGTGGAGACCGAGAACGGTCAGCTCAAAGTGACCGAGCGCTACTTTGTGCACAACACCAGTTCGCCGCCCTTGACGCAATGGAGCACGCACTCGTTTCAGGTTGTGCTGCCCGTCGAGGCAGTGGTGAACGGCGTGGGTGCGCAACGGCCCACAGGCTTGCCCACTTCAGTAAAGCTCGATCCCGACGGCCCCAAAGGGCACTACTCATTCAACTTCCCCATCCAGCCGGATGAAGGCGACAAGGACACGCTCTTCCAACTCAGCTATAACTTGCCGTACAGCGGCGGAAAGTTCACCTTCCGGTCCCAGGTGTCGCTGCCGGCCGATAACCTGGCTGTGCTGATGCCCAAGAGCATGACCTTCACGCCGGGCTCTGGGACGGCGTTCAAGCCCGTACCACAGGACCCCGCCGTGCAAACCTTCCTGACCAAGAATGCGACCCCGGGCAAGGTGGTGGAGTTCACCATTTCCGGCAACGGATCGATTCCGCGCGAGGCACAGGGCGCGGCGGCCGGTCAGCAACCTGCCGCCGGCATGGGAGCGCAAGACAGCGGCGGCGCGCAGGACGCGGGCGCGCCGGGCAATCAACCCGGCGGCGGCATTGGCAACCCGATCAATACGCCTGATCCGTTGAGCAAGTACAAGTGGTGGATTCTGGGCGGCTTGGCGCTTTTGCTGGCGGCCGCGGCGGCATTCCTGCTGCGCAAGCCGGCACCCTCGCCAGCGGGCAGCGCTTTAGCTGATGCCGCCACCGGGATTAACCCGGCGTTTGCCTTGCCGGCGGCAAAGAACACCGCTTTGCTGAACGTCCTGAAGGAAGAGCTGTTTGCCCTGGAAAGCGAGAAGATCTCAGGAACAATTGCAGCTGAAGAGTATACCCAGGTAAAGGCGGCGCTGGAGACGGTGCTGAAGCGGGCGCTGAAACGCAACTCCTAGCTTCCAGCCACAGCTTTTAGAAGCTCTTTCGTTCGCGGGACATCTTCGCACCCCAACGGCGTAGCATTGAATCAAATAGCTGTGGCCGTTCCATTTCCGCCAGCGCGGGATGGAACGGCTATAGCCGCACGAGCTAGCGGCCGGGAGCCGGAGAAATGAACCTTTTCAAGACCACCATCCTTCTTACCGTACTGACGCTCATTCTGGTGCTTGCCGGGGAGTACTTCGGCGGAAGCAATGGCGCAATCCTTGCCTTTGTGATTGCTGCGGCCATGAACTTCTTCAGCTACTTTTACTCTGACAAGCTTGCGCTGCGAATGTACCGGGCGCAGCCGGTAACGCGGGAGCAGTTGCCGCGTGTGTATGAGGTGGTGGAGCGGCTTACGGGGCGCGCCAACATTCCCATGCCGAAGATTTATGTGATTCCCACCGAGTCGCCTAACGCTTTTGCCACAGGACGCAACCCCAACCACGCCTCGGTTGCGGTCACCCATGGCATTCTGGCACTGCTCACGGACGACGAGTTGGAAGGCGTACTGGCGCATGAGTTGGGACACGTGCGCAACCGCGACATCCTAACCAGTTCGATTGCCGCCACGCTGGCCGGAGCGATTACCATTCTGGCGCGCATGGCGTTCTGGTTTGGCGGAGGACGGCGGCGCAACGGCGGCCTGATCGGCATGCTGGTCATGCTGCTGCTGGCACCCCTGGCGGCCACGCTGATTCAGTTGTGGGTTTCGCGCACCCGCGAGTACGAGGCCGACGCCTCGGGCGCGCACCTGACGGGCAATCCGTATGCGCTGGCCAGCGCGCTTGAGAAGATTTCAGGTGTCAGCAAGCAGGTTCCGTTGCTTGCCTCACCCAACTCGGCGCACATGTTCATCATTGCGCCGCTGCTCTCCGGGCAGACTTTCGCCAGCCTGTTCTCCACACATCCGCCGGTGCAAAAGCGGATCGAGAAGCTGATTGGCAGGCCGTCGGTCTATGGGAGCCTGCAGTAGCAGTTCTGTTCCCTTGTATGCTTGACCCATGAAAACCCTGCTCCGCACGCTTCTTTATCTCGCGCTCATCGTCTGGCTGGGCGCGGAGATCTTCTTTCCTGTGGTGGCTGCCATCACCTTCGGGACGCTGCAGCCGGATACCCATGCGGCGGGCACGATTGTGGGCCAGTTGCTGCGTATTCTGCACGGCATGGGCCTGGTTTCAGGGATGGTGGCGCTGGCACTGCTGGCGCTCGCTCCGGCGTGGGGCATCTACAAGCCGAAGACGGTGCTGGCGCCGATGGGGCTTTTAGTGCTGATGATCGCCCTCACCGTCTATTCGCAGTTCACGATCATTCCGGCCATGGAGCGCGACCGCATCGCGGCTGGAGGGGCCATCGATGCAGTGGGCGCAGCAAACCCTAGCCGCGTGCACTTCAACAAGCTGCACAACCGCAGCGAGCTTGCGGAAGAAGCAATTCTGCTGCTGGGCGTAGCAGTGGTGGTGCTGGTGGCCAGGGCGGAGACGGCGTAAAGACAGAGATCAGAGATCGGTTGCCTGGTCTGGATTTGCGGGCTCCCACCCAGTTTCATCGGCCCGATGGATGTTCTCGGATTCCCTGCTCCCTGTTTCGCTCTTCCCTGTTTCCCTTCTTCCCGTTCCCTGCTCTTGTATCATCGTATAGGCCCTTGATGCGCAAACTGCATCGTGCTAAGGCCACAATGGGAAGCGCATGAAGACTGGAATTATCGGCCTGCCGCAGGTGGGCAAGACATCGCTGTTCAAGATTCTGACCAAGGCGAAACTCGAGGAGCGGGGCTACTCGAACCCGCGCGAGGAGCACATTGGCGTGGCGCGTGTGCCGGACGAGCGGCTGGACAAGCTGGCGGCGCTCTACTCGCCGCGCAAGACCACCTTCGCCTCCGTTGAGTTCGTGGACGTGGCCGCAATCGGGCAGGAGGCGCTGAAGGAAACCGCGTTCCTCGCCAGCCTGCGCCAGGTGGACGCGCTGATTCACGTGCTGCGCGCCTTTGAGGACGACTCCATTCCGCACGTCGGTCCCATCGATCCCTTGCGCGACATCAGGAACGTCGAATTCGACCTGATGATCAGCGACCTGACACAGGTTGAAAAGCGGTTGGAGCGCGTGGAGAAGGACCTGAAAAAGCAGCGCACCGGCGAGCTGGAGCGGGAACATGCCTTGCTGGTGCGGTCAAAAGAGGCGCTTGAAAAGGAAAGACCCCTGCGCGAATTGGAGATGACCCCGGAGGAGAAAAAGCTCATTAAAGGCTTCATGTTCCTGTCGCAAAAGCCCATCTTGTACGCGCTCAACATCGGGGAGAGCACCACGCTGGGCGCCGATCTTGAGGCGGCAGTGAGCCTCTTCAAGCTGGACGAGGTCGCCCACCGGCCCAACGCCGGAGCAACGGCGATCTGCGGCAAGGTCGAAGCCGAACTGGCAGAGATGGACGAGGATGAGGCGGCGGAGTTCCTGGGCAGCTACGGGCTGCACGAGAGCGGCCTGGTGCGTCTGATCCGCAAGAGCTATGAGCTGCTGGGGCTGATCAGCTTTTTCACCGCCGGCGAAGACGAGTGCCGGGCGTGGACGATTCCAGTGGGGTCGAAGGCGCCGCAGGGAGCGGGAGCCATCCACTCCGACCTGGAGCATCACTTCATCCGTGCCGAGACCATCCGTTGGGACGCGCTGCTGGAAGCCGGCTCAGAGGCCGCGGCAAGAGCCAAAGGCACGCTGCGCCTGGAAGGCAAGGACTACGTGGTGCAGGACGGCGACGTAATGCACATCCGGCACAGCGGGTAAGCATTTTCACTCATTCTCGAATGCAGACGCCGTACTATTCCACCCTGGCCGCAAAGAAAAAGACGCGGCGAGGGTGGAACACCCAAAACCTTTCACGATCCGCGAAAATGCTCTGAGAGCGCATGTTAAAAATATCCCTGATTCTCGGTACGATTGCCGCGCTGGCCGATGTGGCTGGTGGGCTGGTGCTGGTGCGGGCGCGCGGCGTGGAGCGGTATCTGCGCTACTTTGTGGCCCTTGGCGCGGGATTCCTGATGGCTACAGCGCTGATTGAGATGGCGCCCGAAAGCATGCGGCTGAGCCCGCGGCTGGGGCCGATTCTGATCATGGCCGGCTATTGCGTGGTGCACTTGCTGGAGCACACCATCAGCTCCCACTTCCACTTTGGCGAGGAGACGCACGGAGGTGAATTAGTCTCGCGGCATACGGGAGACGCGGTGCTGGCCGGACTGAGCGTGCACGCGCTGTTCGACGGCGTGGCCATCGGCTCGGGGTTTGTGGTGTCGAACTGGCTGGGCGTGCTGATTTTTCTGGCCATCCTGCTGCACAAGGCGCCGGAAGGGTTCACGATGGCGTCTGTGATGCTGGCCAGCGGACGGAGCCGGTCGACCGCGTTCCAATCTGCCGTGGCGCTTGCCGCGGCCACATTGGCCGGGGTGCTGCTGATCGAGCTGATTCCCAGCTGGCTGCCGTATGGATTGCCCATCTCGGCCGGCGTGGCGCTCTACGTGGCGGCCACGGACCTGGTGCCGGAGGTCAACCGCGAACCCGGCATCCACATGGCGCTGGTGTTCTTTGCCGGGGTGGGGGCGTTTCTGTTGCTGCGCTGGGCCCTGCCTGCGCTCTGACGCGTCAGCAGCTCAGTTTCCGGTTTGCCGATCAATCACCCGGATCTCTAAATCGAGGAAAACAGTCTGAAAGGCGACTTCTCAGGACAAACTTCGTCATTGAGCTGAGGATCACTTCCTACGGGACCAAGCCGCCGCTTTTTCCAAAACCCTGGCCTGTTCCCGAGCAGCCTGGCGTCCATCCGGTGAGAATCGAACTCTCCCAAAAGCGGCTCGCACAGTCAGGGTAAATGCGCTTTCAGCACATTGAGGGGGAAACGACAAGAGCGACCCAGCCTTGGGAGTTCGAAATGAACGGTCGAGTTGCAGAGATGGGTCTATTGCAGGCCGGAATAGCGGCGAACGTTGAGTTGACGTTGTCCATTTTCGGACGACGATTTTCGATACTGGACAAGATTGCATTCGGCGGACTCACTCGATCCGCGTGCATCGCATTTTATATGAGCGACTTGCAACATTAGGATATTTGGAAGGAAATGTGCATCCCATTCATTAAACCACTGCATGTGGAGGGTGTTATGAGGGGCTTCATTCAGAGTCTTAGACTTGCGTTTCGGCAGCTATGGAGGTCGCCAAGTTTTACGCTGACGGCGATCCTGACGCTGGCGTTGGGAATTGGCGCGAACGCGGTGGTGTTCAGCGTGTTGAACGCGGTGGTGCTGCATCCGGTGAATGTGCCCCATGCCCAGAATCTCTACATGGTGCAGCGCTTCCAATATCCATCGCAATCGTATCCCGATTATTTGGATTTGCGAGATCGGAACCGGACATTTGAGAGCCTGTTCACGTACGACATCATGGGTCCGGTCGGAGTGGATGCGGGCTGCAATCCGTCCACCGCATGGCCCTACGCGGCGAGTGGAAACTACTTCGACGCTCTGGGCATTCAGCCCTATCTGGGAAGGTTTTTTCACGCCTCCGATGAGCGTGGGATGAAGAGCGCTCCTTACATTGTGTTGAGCTACGAGTACTGGCACGGTCATTTTGCGGACGATGCGGGCGTGGTGGGGCGGACCGTGCAGATCAACAAGCACCCGCTCACGATCATTGGTGTGGCGCCGCCAACGTTTCGGGGAACGGAATTGTTCTTTGCGCCGGCAATGTGGATTCCGATGGTCGAGGAGCCTCTTGTCCGAAGCGCCGATACACTGAACCGCGGTAATCACTCGGGATTTGTCGTTGGACGGCTAAAGCCGGGGGTGACGGCGGCGCAAGCGGCGGCGGATCTCAATTCTGTTGGTGCGTGGCTGTCCAAGACCTATCCCACGGACGATGAGGGCGTAAAGTTCACCTTGGCTCGCCCAGGGCTTATTGGCGACATGCTGGGTGGGCCGGCGCGGGCGTTCATGGCGGGCTTGATGCTGCTGGCGGGCCTGATTCTGCTGGCGGCGTGCGCCAACTTGGGAAGCCTGTTTGCGGCGCGGTCGGCGGACCGTGCGAAGGAGACAGCACTGCGGCTGGCGCTGGGGTCGCCGCGCGGGTCGATCCTGAGGCAGATGCTTACGGAGACTGCGCTGGTTTCGCTGGCCGGTGGCGCGCTGGGGCTCGCCGGGGGCGTGATGACTCTGCAAGTGCTGAGTGGGTGGCAGCCCATTCCGGATATACCCATCAATATACCGGTGAATCCAGACGCGTCCACCTACAGCGTGGCGCTGCTGCTGGCGCTGGCCAGCGGTCTGCTGTTCGGGTTGGTGCCGGTTCGGCAGGTGATGCGGGCTGATCCGTGGCAGGCGATTCGAACCGGGATGAGCAGCACGGCGGGGTGCCAGCGGTTCACGGCGCGGGATGTTCTGCTGGCCGTGCAGATCGCGATTTGCGCGGTGCTGGTGACGTCTTCGCTGGTGGCAGTGCGCGGACTCGCGCGCTCGCTGCACAGCAGTTTCGGCTTTGTTCCCCAGAACGTGATGCTGGTAGATACCAACCTGAACTTGGCGGGCTACACCGAAGATCAATTGCCGCAGATGCAGCAGCGCATGTTGGATGCGGCAGCGGCCATTCCCGGCGTGACGGCTGTGGGCTACACGAACGCCCTGCCGTTGAGCCTGGGCGCTGGCGACTCGCGTGTCTTCGCCGACAGCACGACCGATTTCCGTCCCAAGAATGGGTTGGCGGACGCCATGAACTACAACATTTCGCCGGGCTACCTAGAAGCCGCGGGTACGAGGCTGCTGGCGGGAAGAAACCTGACACTGCAGGACAACGGCAAGACGCCGAAAGTAGCCCTTGTGAATCGGCAGTTTGCGCTGAAGGTATTTGGTTCAGTGGACCAGGCCATCGGAGGGCATTTCAAGTTCTGGAGCGGAACGCGCGCGGAAGTGGTGGGCGTGGTGGAAGACGGGAAGTACCGGACGCTGACCGAGGATCAATGGCCGGCCATGTTCTTCTCCCATCTCCAGCAGCATTCGAGTGACACGTGGCTCCTCGTGCGGTCGAGCCGCGATCCAGAGGAGGTTGCAAAGGCGCTGCAGCCTGCGCTGCATCAGCTGGATCCGGGGTTGCCTTTTACAGTGAGGACCTGGAGCGAGGAGATGGGTACAGCCTTGTTTGCCCCGCGGGTTGCCACGGTGGCTCTGGGCGCGCTCGGGCTGCTTGGCGCAATGCTGGCGGTGACGGGAATCTTCGGCATGGCCTCCTATTCTGTGAGCAAGCGGCTGCGCGAGATAGGGATTCGCATGGCGCTCGGCGCGAAGCGGAAGGGAGTTCTGCGGGCGGCGCTGGGGCGGGTTTTCGTGTTGCTTTCAGTGGGCTCGGCGGCGGGACTGGCGCTTGGCCTGCTAGCCACGAAGTTACTGTCGTACATCGTGTACGAGGCGGGACCGAAAGACCCGCTAGTGCTGGGCGGTGTGGTGCTCACGATGCTCGCGCTCGGGCTGGTCGCGGCGTGGATTCCAGCCCAAAGGGCACTTGGGGTAGATCCCATCATCCTGCTGCGTGAGGATTAACAGAGCAGCCGATCAGCAGTCAGGAAATTGGCCAAGGCAAATTGGAAGCGCCACGTCAAATCCAACTCTCCTCAGCGCCGATAAATATCTGTTCTCCCTTGCCCTCGAGCGAGGTCGCTTTACCAGTCGGTAAGGGGATGGTAAGAAGGGCGTAAAAAACCCTTCTGCAACACACCAATTTTTGGATTACGACAAAAGGCACTGCTGCCATGGCATAGCTGGCCGGATTACTCCCTGCAAACGCCGCAGGGTCTAGGATGAAGGTCGCGCCCGGATGGTCGCCAACTCGGAAGCTACCCACTACCTCGTGGGCCCTGACCCGAATCAGGCTCTCCGCGCAAACCCGAGTCTTGCAGCGTAGAGCCTGGCCAACAGAAGCGCGTAATCCCAGGCAACCTTGAAGTTGGCTTTGCTGGCTCCGCGGTAACGGCAACCGAAGGCGAACGGAACCTCCGCGACCGATCGGATGTGGCCGCGCACCAGAATATCGAGCAGCAGCTTGAAGCCGTCGCGCTGGAATGGAATCTCTTGCAGGCAATCGCGGCGGAGCATGAAGAAGCCGGACATGGGGTCTTTTGCCCGGATCGGACGCCTTTGTAGCGGCCAAGTGGCCCATACGGCTGCGGTAGACAGAAACTTTCTGGCCGGATTCCATCCGCCCACGCCGCCGCCTGGGGTATAGCGGCTGCCGATCGCAAGGTCCTGTCCCGCCTGGATGGCCGCAAGTAACTGCGGCAACAGCTCAGGAGGGTGCTGCAGATCGGCGTCCATCACGCCGAGAATCGAAGCGTCGGTGTTCTGCCAGCCATGAAGAATGGCCCCGGACAATCCCCGCTCCCCTTTGCGCACCAGAAGACGCACGCGCGGGTCTTGCTGGGAGATGACCGAAACCAGTTCGCCGGTACCATCGTGGCTGTCGTCATCCACAACGAGGATCTCGTAGGGGGTATTCAGGGGATCAAGCACGGCGCGGACATGATCGAGCAAGCCGCTGATGTTTTCCGCTTCGCAGAGTGTGGGAATCACCAGCGCAAGCTTTTCCTGCGCGCGTTCGACCTGCCCTGCGGCGGGCAGCGGTGAAATTACCCCGGCCACTGACGACATATTGCATGATTTTATCTCATGCTCGGTACAATCGGCATTTCTCCAGGCCGCGGCTTGGGGCGACAGACAGATCTCCGTGGCATCTGCTGCGCGGCCTGCATCGCCGTGCAAGGTCATCTTGAGTTGCCAGGTCGCCGTCTAATCCAGACAGACTGCTATCATGGCGAAAGCTTCGCCAGGAACATACCGCGACTAAAGCGTTCTCTTGGTAAGACGCGATGACCTGAGGAGTGGAGAATCTCCAGTTTGAGCCGTAACCGTATATTTCGTGAATTCCTGCCGATTCTGCTGTTGACTGCGCTTGGTTTTCTGGTCATGGGCTATCATCCCGGCGCGGAAGATGACGGCGTTTATCTGACGGCGGTTAAAGCGGATTTGAATCCCAATCTCTTCCCCCACAACGCGGCATTCTTTCAGTTGCAGATGCGGAACAGCACCTTTGACACGTGGATGGCACACTTTGTGCGTTTGACCGGGACTCCATTGCCCTGGGCGGAAATGCTGTGGCAGTTGACCTCTATTTTGCTGGTGCTATGGGCCTGTTGGAGCATTGTCCGCAAGCTCTTTGATGGAGCCGCGGCTCGATGGGCGGGAGTTGCCATGGTGGCAGCCATGTTGACCCTGCCGGTGGCTGGGACTGCGCTGTTCCTCATGGACCAGTATCTGCACCCGCGCAACCCGGCCACGGCTCTGATCCTGTTTGGCGTCTCGCGCATTCTGGCCCGGAAACGCTGGCAGGCCGTGCCGCTTGCAGGGCTCGCGGTGTTGCTGCACCCGCTGATGGGGGTTTTCGGCATTTCGTTCTGCTTCGTGCTGACGCTGACGCTCAGCGAGCCCGTTCATGTAGGGTTTCGTTCGCTGCGCACTCGACTGGTTCCAGAGGGAGCCGCTCCGGTTGTGGCGATGCTTCCCTTCGGATGGTTTTTCGAGCCTCCCACGCCGGCCTGGATGGAGGCATTGCACAGCAGACACTGGTTCCGTCTCTACCAATGGAAGTGGTACGAATGGGTCGGCGCCATCGCGCCACTGGCGCTGTTCTGGCTTGTTGCTCGCATCGCCCGCAAACGCGGCGAAACCAACCTGTCCCGATTCGCAACGGCCATTTTCATCTATGGCGTCTTCCAACAGGCATTGGCGATGGTCCTTCTCGGCCCCAGGGCACTGATCGTCTTCAGCGCGCTGGAACCCATGCGTTACCTGCAACTGGTTTATGTCTTCATGGCGCTGGTTGGCGGCGCCTACCTGGGCCGGTATGTGCTGAAGACGAGGGTCTGGCGCTGGGCCGTCTTCCTGCTGGTGGCCAACGGCGGAATGTGCCTGGCGCAGGAGCAACTCTTTCCGGCAAGCGAGCACATTGAACTCCCCTTCGGTACGCCTGTCAGTCCATGGCTGCAAGCCTTCGATTGGATTAAGCACAATACGCCTGAAGACGCGTACTTCGCTCTGGACCCCCAATACATGGCCGCGCAGGGCGAGGACTTTCACAGCTTCAGGGCTTTGGCCGAACGCAGCCAGTTGGCCGATGCCGTCAAAGACACCGCCGTAATCACCAAGGTTCCCGGGTTGGGCCCGGCGTGGAAGCAGCAGTTGGAGGCTCAGGAAGGCTGGCCTCACTTCCAGTTGGCGGATTTCGAGCGGCTGAAGACTGAGTTTGGTGTGGACTGGGTGCTGGTAAGCTACCCGCAGCCTGCGGGACTGGCTTGCCGCTGGCACAATGGCAGTCTGGCGGTCTGCCAGATACCGTAAAAACAGGGAATAGAAACCAGGGATCGCTGTCTTGCTTGTCGCCGATTTTGTCTTTCCTCTGCCTTTCCTGCACCCTGTTACCGCGCATTCACTTTGCGCGTTGGAGCTGTTTCCGCGAAAATGGGTGAGTTACCCTTTACCGTTATGGAGATCGGGCCATGCTGAACCTCTCGCAGCGACTGATTCTCGGCTGTGTGCTGATCGCCAGCCTCACGGTGGGGCTGGTGGTAGCCACGCGCCATGCCTTGGCGGCGGCAGGGCAGTCGGGGCTGGCCTGGGGGTTTGTGCTGGCTGTGCTGCTGGTTGAGCTGGGGACGGTCTATTTTGTGCTGCGGCCCATCCGCATGGTGGCCCGGGATGCGCGCCGGATCGCACAGGGCAACCTGGAGCACCGGGTGGAGTGGAGCAGCCGGGACGCCTTCGGCATAATTGCCGTGGAGCTGAACCGGCTGGCGGTGCGCCTGCGCGAGTTGCGCGACTCAGAGGCCGGACGGCGCCAGATGGAGTTTCAACTCTCTGACGCGGTGCTGCAATCGATCTTCGAGCCGATCATCGTGACCGACGGCAAAGGGCACGTGCTCAAGGTGAACCAGGCCGCGGCCGAGTTGCTGGGCGAAGCCGCCGGTGACCGCATGGCGCTGACCAATACCCCCGGCGGAGATAAGATTCTGAGCGCCATCCGCGATGCCGTTTCGATGCAGAAGGCGGTGGCCGCGGAGGATGAAGCGTCGATGTTGCCTATGCGCATCGGCAAACAGGAACGCAGTTACCGCCTGCGCACCACGCCGATGCGCGACTCAGATGGGCGGCTGCTGGGCACGGTGACCACGCTGGAAGACGTGACCAGCCTGCAGGATACCGACCGCTTCAAAACGCAGTTCATCACCGTGGCGAGCCGCAAACTGCGCGATCCGCTGTTGCGGTTGCGCCGCGGGCTTTATGCACTGGGCCAGGGCTTCGGCGGGGAGTTGCTGCCTCTGCAAGCGGAACTGACGGCTGCGGCCAGCACCGAGGCTGAAAAACTGGACGACCTGATGGGCGACCTGATCGAAGTAGCTGAACTGGACACCGGCAAACGCGAATTGAAGTTGGAACGGCTGCGCCCACAGCAAGCGCTGGCCGAGGCCAGGGACCGGTTTTGCGAAGAGGCAGCGCAGAAGCATATCCGCATGGAGGTTCGGGCTTACGCGGACTTGGCCGTTGTGCAGGCTGACCGGCGGGCGTTGCGCTCGATCCTTGACAACCTTCTGTCAAACGCACTTCGCTATACGCCGGCCGAGGGCGAAATCCTGCTGGCCGCCGAGGAGATCAAGGATTTTGTGCAGTTCACGGTACGCGACACCGGGCGCGGCATTGAGGCGGAGAGGCTGAGCACCATCTTCGACCGCTTCAATGCATTTTCAGAGAGCGGCTCCGGGCTGGGTCTGGCCCTGGCGCGTCGGCTGGTTGAATCGCTGGGCGGTCAGATTGCCGTAGAGAGCCGCCTGGGACACGGAACCACTTTCCGGTTCACGCTGCCCGTGGCGAGGGTAGAAGTGGTCCGTCACCCCGTAGAGGTGGGCTGAACGATGGCCGAGATCAAACTGGAAAACCAGCAGGAACCGGCCAAGCTGCGCATCTACATCGGGGCCGCGCCTGGCGTGGGCAAAACCTACCACATGCTCAACGATGCCTATCTGATGAAGCACCAGCAGGACGTGGATGTGGTCATCGGACTGGTGGAGTCGCACGGGCGCAAGGAGACCGAGTCCCGCATCCGCGACCTGGAGATCGTGCCCCAGCGCGTGATTCCCTACCGCGGCGTGAATCTGAAAGAGATGGACGTGGATGCCATCCTGGCCCGGCATCCTCACACCGTAGTGGTGGACGAGCTGGCGCACACCAACGTGCCCGGCAGCAAGAACCGCAAGCGCTACGAGGATGTGCTGGAGCTGTTGGAAGCCGGCATCAACGTGATGACGGCGGTGAACATCCAGCACCTTGAAACGTTGAACGACGCAGTAAGCCGCTCGGCAAACACCACCATTCGCGAGACCATTCCGGACAACTTCCTCAAGCGCGCTGACGAGGTGGTGAACGTGGATGTGACCGTGGACGAACTGCGATCGCGACTGCGCCAGGGCAAAATCTATGCCGCGGAGAAGGTGGAGCAATCGCTGGCCAACTTTTTCCGTAAGGGCAACCTGAACATGCTGCGCGAGCTGGCCCTGCGCACGACTGCCGAGCAGGTTGGCAACCGCGCCGCCGAATACCGCCGCACACAGGGACTGGAACAGGCGCCGATTCCTGAAAAGGTAATGGTGTGCCTGAGCACGCGGCCGGGGACCGAGCGGCTGCTGCGTGTGGGCGCCCGCGTTGCCGGCCGCCTGGCTAGCAACTGGTACGCCGTATACGTCACCCGTCCGGACGACAAAGGCCACAGTGACCCCGAGGCCTTCCACAGGCTGGAGGAGTACCAGCGCATGGCCCGCGACCTGGGCGCGCAGGTGGTGAATCTGGTTGACCGCAACGTCTCCGACGCCCTCATCCGCTTTGCGCAACAGGAGAGCATTTCGCACGTGGTCTTTGGGCAGTCGGCGCGCTCCCGCTTTGATATTCTGTTGCGCGGCTCGGTGCTCAACCGCTTCCTCTCTGAAGTCCGCGACGTCACGGTTCAGGTGGTCCCGATGCACAAGCCGCTGCGGCGGGTGTAAAGCAGCGCACGCACCAGCTTCACGGTTGTTCCCATCGCAAGCGCCGCTGCTCCGAACTTGGCCGTCGCACCGACCACCGAACGAGTGTCATGAATCGGATAAAGACGCAAGCCGACGATTCGTTACAGAATGTGGCAATGGGTAGCAGGAACGCCAAAGCATTCTTCAACCGGTGAACACTTGTCTCAACTGAATCCGTGAATCCAAGTTGCGCAATTGTCTATTTTCCGGTTCCTCCGCCAGCCGCACCCAGCACCTTGAGCCGCGTTTGCGCCAGCCGGTAGCTGGAGATGGGGACAGCCAGGATTTCTTTGGGTTTTTCCAGCTTGCGATAGTCGGCAATGGCGGTATCCTTCTCGCCGTACTGTTCAGCGATGCGGCCGAAAGCATACCAGTAGTCATCGTCTGGTTGGTCCAGGTCGAGATCGTCCATGCTGCGGAGAAGCAGATCGCGAGCTTCTTTGGTTTTACCGACTTCGACATAGAGACATGCGAGGGTATGCAGAATATGCGGATTGTCGTTCGCCAGCTGAGTGGCCTTGATGGCGGCGGCGATATCGGCGTCCTCCACCTTGCCCGTGAACAGGGCAAACCAGGCAATCTCATTGAACACCTCGGCATCCTGCTTGCCCTGATCCACCATCTTGCGTGCCAGTGCAATGGCAGCCGCGAAGTTGCCACGGTTGGCTTCGGTCTCCACCTTCATGCGCAGAGCGTCGGAATCGCCGTCGAGCAGCTTGAGCCGCTCGTCCGCCAGGCTGATGACCTCGTCATAGCGTCCCAGCCCCAGTAGCGCCTGCTCATTTTCCATAAAGGCTGATTTGGACTCAGGTTCCTGCTTGAGCAGCGCTGCGGCAACCTCGTGCAGCTTGGCATAGTGATCCTGGAGCGAGTATCCCTCCGCCAGCGCCAGCAGGATATTGGTCTTTTCCCGTTCCGCGACCGCGTCCTTCAGTGCCTCTTCAAGCAGCGCGACACCTTGAGCCGCCGTGGATTTGGTGCCCGTGAGAATGGCGGCGGCAGCGAGTTTCATCTTGCGCGCGTCGGCGCTCTGGCCCTTATTCCAGAATCGTGGAAACACAGGGCCGCCGAAAGGATCGTCGCCACCTTCCAGGTGCTGGTCTTCTCGTAGCCAGTCCAGAAGCACCTTGGCTCCCTGCAAATCTCCGGCCTTGATCCGGTCCAGCATTTCGAGAGCGATGGAATTCGGCTTGTCGCTCGTGTCGAGCACTTTGTATTCCCCGTCCTCCTTGACCACAAAGAAGGTGAGGCTCGGGCCGCCGGGCATTTGAATTTTTTCTCTGTAGCCGGTGGTGTCGTTGCCGTCCCCCTTGGGTTCGACCGCCTGCATCAGAATGTCGATGGTCACGTCCAGCGAGCTATCCTGGCGTGCCAACTGGCTGTTCAACCGCTTGCCGGCTTCCAGGGTCTTTTTCACATCATCGGGGTCCTCATTCTTCATCACGGCCAGCGCATTCCGGCTGGAGAGGGCTTCCAGTTTGGCCATGGTCAGGTCCTGATCCATTTGGAACAGAACGGCGCGTTTCACCAGGTCGGCAGGAGTGTTGGCAAAGTGCATTTCCTCGTGGTGTTGCGCTTTGCGGAGCGCGGCGGCCCGGCCCATGGTTTCGGCGGCGTTGTCACCCGCAGCGCCCGCCTCCAGAAAATCCGCGGCCTGCTGATATTGCCGGATATTCATCAGCATGTCGCCCGCAGTGCGCGCCGTCTCCTTGAAGGCATCGGCGCTGCTTGACCGCTTGTTCGCCTCGGCCAGCCCGGCCTGGCTGCCGTGGAGCATGGCTTCACTGGCCGCAATCAGCGCTCTCGGCTCTGAACTCAAGGCCTGAGCGGCCTTTGAGGCTTCGGCGAAGTCTCCGCCATAAAAGAGAGCAAAGGCCAGATTGTTGGTCAAGCCCAGGTCTTCCAGCTTGTCCTGGCCCAGATTCTGGTACTCGGCGATGGATTCCTTCATTTTGGATTGGCCGCTGTAGCGCCGTCCCACCGGGTCATATTCCAGCAGAATTGCCAGGTCGCCTTGTGTACTGTGGTCATCCGCATCCAGCTTGATGGCCGCGCGATAGGCTTCCACCGCGCCGTTCAGGTCGCTGCCGGCGCGCATGCTGCGGCCTACCAGGTCGTGCTTCAGAATCTGCGCAAGCGTCTTTTCGGCCAGCGCGGAGTTGGGTTCGAGCTTGACAGCCTGCCGAGCCTCGGCCCGCGCCGCCTCGCCCATCCCGGCCTCCAACAGCACCTCGGCAACCTGCAAGTGGTGCACCGCCTCGTTGGGGTGCAGCGCCACCAGGTTGCGATAGCTGGCCAGTGCCTCCTTTACCTTGCCTTCGTGCAGCAGCGCTTCGCCCTTGGGCTCAAAGTTCACCAGAATCGCCGGCCCCTTGATCAGATCGGCGATGGTGCTGCTCATCAACTTGGCCTCGGCCACCGTGTAGCGCCGCTTGACCGAGTCGAAAGTCAGGTGCGCCTGAACGGCGCCGTCCTTATCGGTTGAAAACTCTTCGGTCAGGAGCGCAGGGCCAATGGGAATTTTTGCGTCCTTGGGCAACTCCTTGGGTACAAAACCCACCGGCGGCACAATCCGGTAGCGCCACTCGGTAGAAAAAGGTTCGACCAGCTCCCAGTCGTCCGTCCGGGGCTTTTTCGGCTTGTCTTTCTCCTGTGAGGCCTTCTTTTTCTCCTCGGTATCTTCTTTCTTCTTCAGGTCGTCAGGCAGATGCGCAAAGAGCCCGTCTACACGGATGGCCGCCACCGCGCTGTCCAGGTCGGTGTAGCCGCGCCTGGCCTTTTCGCAGGCCAGCGTCAGTTCGAATTGCTTCGACAGATCGGCGGGATCGGTGCGCTCCACATTGCTCAGCGTCTCGGCCACGTATTGCGACTTGACATAAGCGGTAAGGTTATCGCGGGTCTCCTTGTCGGGTTTGTCCGCATAGTAGGAGCGGTAGCGCGGCTCGAAGACGCCCTTTGGCTGGCTTCTCTCAGTAACGGCCGCGGGGCCATTCTCACTCAGCGCAATCTCGCGAATCTCGAACAGCACATTTTCCGTTGACGTGGACTCGGGAATCTTTTCCAGGGCCTTGGTGTCAGGGCGCGCGATCAGCGCCAGGCGGCCCTGATCATTGATCGGCAATTGTCCCAGCCGGGCGTAGCGGTCCGTGGCGTCAATCCACAAAGCCGAGGCGGCCTGCGCGGAGTTCTTTTGCCTGGGACCAGCGGGCACGTAAACGATGGCGTGATCGAACAGACCCATTCCTGGCAGTTCAGCGGGCACATCCATTCGCGATTCAACATTCAGCAGCGCCACATAGGCCGGAATGCCGGCGGCGCGCAGCATGGTCACAAGCAGAGTCGCCTTATCCTTGCAGTCGCCATATTTCTTGTTCAGAGTATCGGCGGAATCGTGCGGCACAATGGACGCTTCTCCGAACTCGATGCCGGTATAGCGGACCTCGCGGTCCAGGTAGTCCAGAATCGCGGCTTCTTTTTCCGCGATCGTGGTCTTGCCCGCGATCAGCTTGTCCACGATTGCCTGCACGGCACCTGGATTGGAGCTGCTGTCTACGATTTTTGCGTATTCTGAGGCAATCGCCTGCCACGACGGACCGGTGGAGTAGCGCACCTCGGGATAGCGAGCCACCTCCGGGGGAAGATTGGGATCGTGCGGTTCCACGCCCTCCAGCCGGCCCAGGTCGAATACGAGTGTCACTCGTCCATTGGCCTCGGTGCGCACCGGCTTCAGGTCCGGCAACAGCAGAGTGCCGGTACGGAGTGGCAAGGCGGCTGGCGTGTCAAACACCAGTAGACTATGCGCCACAGGAGTCCGTTCCCGGCCAAAGGTGATCCAGCCCACGTGGCCTGGAGCGAAAAAGGGCGCGGTCTCCTGCTCCACATACTCTTCCTCGACCACCACGCCGGGAGCGATGGCCGGAAAGGGCGCGCGCACCCGCTTGCCGTCGCTGTAGGTCTTGTAGTCGCCGCCGCGTGCAGGTCCTTCGGTAATGGACTTCGGGTCGAGCACATGCTCTGAGAAGTCCGGGGAGATGACCCGCACGCGGATTTCCGGACGAGCCTCGTGCCAGGGCTCCCAACCCACTGAGATAGAATCCCACCCCTCGGCGCCCTTCTGGGTCAGCACCTTGTAAATCACATACCCAACGTGACGGATGCGCCCGGCCTCGTCGAAGCTGTAACTCTCATCATCCTCGAGCAAGGTCACATTTGTTCCATCCTCAGCGGTTACCGCCGATGCAGCTTCGTACAGGATCTTGGGCTCCAGCGAAAAATGGGGAGCTTTCCAAGGCTCGACAGCTTGCTGGGCAAGGCAAACCTGCGTCGCGGGAAATCCGCATACGGCGAAGAGCAGAATGGCAAGTTGAGAACGGGAATAGAAAGAAGACACGGTTGCACCCGGTTATGGAAGATGCAAACCACAATAGACGGAGTCACACACTTCTGCAAGCCATCTTCGGACTCGATGAAAACGAAACCGGTTGGGAAGCAAAGGACAACAGTGTCCAAGACACCACCCCGCTCATGATTCGGTTCAAGAAGAGGTCTGCTCTCATCAATCGACACAGTGGTTCGCGCAAACATCTGTCCGGTTTATGGGGCTATGGCCTGGCAAACGCGTAATATCCCGAACGAGCAATGATCTTCGCCCGCTTGACGGAGCAACCGAGCTTGATGCGGTGGAACTCTCCGGTGGCTTTGAAGTCGGACGGCTTGTAAATAAGGCGGTACTGGTTCCTCTGCTCCGCCTCGATTATTTGCAGATCTTCCCAAAGCCAGTACCCTTGCGGATTATAAAAAACACGGCCGCCAGTTTTGTGCGCCAAATCCTCGAGTGTTCTTTGTCCGTCCGAGAATGGAGACTTGTGGTCGTAGGTGATTGCATAGATCGAAGTGCGCGTTCGCTGGCACATATCCACGGCTTCGCTCAGAAAGACATGACTGTCGTCGTCTACGCCGTCACTGAAAAGGAGAATGAAGTTACCGGTCACCTCGCCACCATCTTCTGACCATTGGTCACAACAGGCGATATACAAGGAGTCGAAAATCGAGTTATCGGCAGATGGTCTCCCCGCCTTCTAACGGCAGCGGCTCCGGCGACGATGCTGTTGGCGCTGTTAGTCCACTTCTGGGTAATGGCGGGCTCCATATCGAACTGCATCACGAACCCGCGGTCGACTCCTTTACGAAATAGGTGGGATGCATAGAGTTGAACGATGGCATGGTCGCTGTCGGTATATCCCAGCATGGAAGCACTTGCATCGACGAGGAAACCAACGCGAATCGGAAGATTTTCGTAGGACTCAAACATGACGATGCGGCTCTGAGGCTTTCCTTCATCTCAGAGATGCAGGTCGTTAGGTGTCAAGTGAGTTAGCGGCGCGCCGTTGGCGTCAAATGCGTGGAAGGTGAGACTGACCTCATCGACGGGAATCCGAAGAGTGTACGGAAGAGCATTGTCTTGAGAGGCCTGGGGTGATTGTGCGATGCCATTCGCGGCCTGCAGAGGGCAGAGAAGAGGGCACAAAAGCAAACACGTGGCACGTCCTTGCATGCACATATGCGCCTAGGATACCGCTTCGCGGAGATGTGTCGTGGAAACGGCGTGTGGCCTGGATCTCAACCTCAAAAATAGAGCACGAAAATGGGTTGCCCCAAGTCTCGATCCTGAAAACTGGGATAGCGCACGCATCGCCGGGTTCGCAGCGCACATACGGCCAGCGATATACTCAAAACCATGCGTAACCTTTGGTTGTCCATCTTGGTTCTGTTAAGTCTCCTGGTATATTGTCCCCGTTCCGGCAGCGCCCAAAGCACAGCGGAGGCAGTTGTGCCCGCGGAAATATCGGCGGATCTGGGTAGCTGCTCCGCGCTGATTATCGTAACCGGAGCCGACTCCAAACCCGTCTACGCCGCAAAGATCAACACGCGCATCCAGTACGGCATGCTTGGCGTGAAAAAACTCGATCTCGAAGCCTTTACGGGATCCGACGGGCAAGTGAGGATTACAAAGCTGCCGGAGGCTCTGAAGAAGCCAATGTTTATCCACATCAGCAAGGGCGATAAAGAGGAGATGGTGGAGTTCAAGCCGAGTGTGCGTTGCCACGCTACCTTCAACGTGCAATTGCAATAGGGATAAAGTCAGCTCGATTGCCGCAGTCGGCGAAACCTCACCATGCTGGCCGTCTGGGGATGGCTAGGATAGACTTGAAGACAGTGCAGAAACTGGTGCGCATTGGGTCGGTTTCAATCCAAAGTGGCTGCCAGCGCCAGAAAGTTGCATAAAGCCAAAATTGATACGCTACAACGTATTGATTCTAAATAAGTTGTAGTTGGTGAGAGCTCGTAGCTCAGTAGGTAGAGCAACGCCCTTTTAAGGCGTGGGTCCTGGGTTCGAATCCCAGCGAGCTCACCATCCCTCCCGGTCGCGGATTTCTTCCCCTCTGTCCTGTAGAAACCCTCAATCCAAAGTCAGAGCCTTGGCCAGAAATGCTCTTCTGGGCAGGCGCGCAGCCGCTGCGCGGCGTCCTCGGGGGTGATATCCCGCTGGGGCATGCCAAGCATCTCAAAGCCCACCATGAATTTGCGGACTGTGGCCGAGCGCAGCAGCGGCGGATAGAAATGGGCGTGGAAATGCCACTCTGGGTGGGTCTGCCCATCCGTAGGCGACTGGTGAAAGCCCATGGTGTAGGGGAAGCTGGTTTCAAAAAGATTGTCGAAGCGGGTGGTCAGGCGCTTGAGCGCGTCGGCCAGGCCGTCCCGTTCCTCGCTGGTAAATTCCGGCATCGTCCCCAGATGGCGGCGTGAAACCAGAAGCACTTCAAAGGGCCAAACTGCCCACCACGGGACAAAAGCCGAGAAATACTCGTTTTCGAAGACGATGCGGCCCCGGTCGCCTGCGGCGGCGTGCTCGGCCTCAAGATAATCGCAGAGCAGGCAGTGGCCGGTGCGGGCGAGGTGTTCGCGCTGGGAGGCGGTCTCCATGGCAGGTTCGTCGGGGATAAAGTCAGTGGACCAGATCTGGCCGTGCGGATGGGGATTGCTGGCGCCCATCATGGAGCCGCGATTTTCAAAGATCTGCACGTACTGAATCCAATCCAGGCCGCCGATCTCGAGGGTTTGCTGAGTCCACGCATCGACGACGGGACGAATCTCCTCACGGGTCATGCGGGCCAGGGTCAGGCTGTGGTCCGGGTGGTAGCAGAGCACCTTGCAAAGGCCGCGTGCGGGTTCGGCCACAAGCAGCGGTGAAACAGGCGCATCGGGGACAGCGGTCGAGTCGGGCAACAAGGCTGCGTAATCGTTTACAAAGGAAAAAATGCCATCGTACGCCGGGTTCACCGCCCCGCCCGCGCGGTGGTTGCCGGGGCATAAGTAACATTGCGGATCGTAGGAGACCCCTGAAGGCGCGGCCTTCTGCCCTACTTCGCCCTGCCACGGGCGTTGTGTACGATGCGGCGAAACCAACACCCACGATTGCCGCAGCGGATTCCACCGCCGATGCGGAGATTGACCCTTGCTTTCCATGCTTGCTCCCGAAGCCATTGTAGTTGCCACACTCGGTTATCCGTTGTGACAAGCCGTTGACCGGACACAGACTGCCAGTTGCGTCCGCCCTTACTCCGGCGTGAGCCGTTCAAGGGGTGGCAGTGCGGCCAGAAACAGCCGTGCAAACTCGGCGCTGTATTGCTCCAGCAACTGACGCACCCGTTCGGGATTGTCGGAACGCACCAGGAGACCGGCGTGGTGATGCTTCTTCACGCGCAGGACGATCTCCGCGTCGTTGAAGGCCGAGGTGTCCGGCTCGGCGGTCTGGGCCAGGCACAGGACGCTTCCGGCGTAGTCCTCGCGCGCGGGCGGCGGGAAATACGGCTCTTCGCGGAGGTGCCCGACCTCGAGCCGCGCCCACTCCCTCCAGAGATTGACGCCGGTGGAGGCCTCGACGAGATCGGCGATGAAGGCTCCTCCTACGCGGGCCGCAATCTCAAGGAAGTAGTAGCGGCCATCGGCGTGGGCGCGGATGTACTCGGCGTGAGTGACGCCGCGCGCCATGCCCAGCGAGGGAGCGAGGCTGGCATTCATGCTGGTCAGTTCCATCCAGTCGCGGCTGGCGCGGTCCACGGTGCGGGTGGTGAACACGCCGCCGGAGTGCATGAGCTGCATGGGCGGACGACCGTATTGGTGCACCAGAGAAAGCACGACCTTGCGCTCACTGAGGATCGAGTCCACGTGGAAAATGTCGCCGGGCACAAATTGCTCGAGCAGGAAGTGGCTCTGGCGGTCACCCAGATCGTCAAGAGCGCGCCACAGTTGCTCCGGCTCCTCAATTTTGCGAATGCCCACCGATGAAGCCTCAGAACGGGGCTTGAGCAGCCATGGCGGCGGGACACGATCCATGTAGGCGCGCAGCTCGTCATAGTTGAGCACCCGGCAAAACTCCGGAACCAGAAAACCGGCCTCCCTGGCCCCGATGCGCATGGCCAGCTTGTCACGGTAATAGGCCGCGGTGGTGATGCCCATGCCGGGGATGCGCATATGCTCGCGAATCTGGCCTGCGGTCCCCTGGTCGAACTCGTCCAAGGCAACGATTCGGTCAAAACGCCGGCCCCGCGCCATCCAGCAGACGGTGTTGAGAATCTGCTCCAGGGCCAGTCCGGAGGGCATGGTGACCACCTCTTCCAGCACATCGCGCGGCCAACCCGCGTCGCGCAGCTTGTCCAGGGTCAGCAGTGTGGGTCGAACGCCCATCTCAGCGCACTGGCGCAGGAAGTCATGCCCTTTTTCGTAACTGGCAAGGCAAAGAAACCGCTCGATGCTCAAGTCCATCGACCTCCCGTTGGACCCCAGATGAGGATAGTTCTACCATAGACGCTGCAAGCGCAGCCGTTTGCGCTGCGTCAGGGACCCTCCACCATGCTTTCCGCAACAGACATTGTCAAGCTGCACAACGAGTTGACGGCCATCTGGCACACTGTGCCTCACCAACCCGGTTCGCAGGCACCAGCTCCGCCCGCCGGTGAGAGAGTGGAAGGCACATGGCTTGGCCTGGTCGCACGCCAGCACGGCGCCAACTTCGACCTATGGCATATCGAAGACGAGGCGCGGGCGCCCGGTGCAAGCGATGCGGAACTGGCCCGAGTAAAGCGCTGCGTAGATACCACCAACCAGCGGCGCAACGACCTCGCCGAGGAACTGGATCGCGCGTTGCTTGAATGGCTTGAAACCCAGGGCTTGCCGAATACCGAGGCCCCGCTGCACTCTGAGTCTCCGGGGCTGATCATCGACCGGCTCTCGATCCTGGCGCTGAAGATCTATCACACGCGGGAAGAGGCCGAACGCGCGGACGCGCCCCCCGGCCATGCCGCGCGCAATCGCGAGCGGCTGCGCATCTTGGAGGAGCAGCGCGCGGACCTTGCCGCCTGCCTGGATGGTTTGTGGCAAGAAACGCTCAAAGGGACACGACGGTTCAAGCTTTACCGGCAGTTAAAGATGTATAACGATCCGTCTCTCAACCCGGCTGTTTACCGCAAGCCCTCCCTGGAGTCGAGGAGATAACTCGCGCGTTTCGGGACGACCCATTGACGTAACCCGGGGTTATGCGTATAAAGAGGGCCTGAGCGACACAATCGGCAAGCGCAGGTTTCTGGCTGTCAGCAATGCGGCAGAACCGGTCTTGAGGAAATGAGCGCTCCCGGCAAACCCATGATGCAAGAGGCCCGATCCGCGGCGCCGAGCCGCAAGAAAACACTCGCAACCGCTGCCAAACAAGGCAGCCACTCCGGCACACCCGCCTTTCAGCACTACCAGGCCGCGGTGCAACTGCTACAACAGGGCAAGTATGAGAAGGCGCTTGTCACCTTTGAAAAACTGCTTACCGAGGCGCCTCCAGAGATCAAGGAACGCTGCCAGATGTATATCCACACCTGCCAGCGGCAACTGGAGAAGCCAAATCTGGTCTTCGCCTCGCCCGAGGAGCACTACGACTACGCCGTCTCGCAGTTGAACACGGGGTATTACGAGGAAGCGCGCGAGCAGTTCAGCAACATTCTCGCCGATTATCCTGAGGCCGACTATGCGTTTTACGGGCTGGCGGTGCTGGATTCGATCACCGGGCGCACGCAAGATTGCCTCAGGAATCTGGGCCGAGCTATCGAGCTGAACCCCAAGAACCGCCTTCAGGCCCGCGCCGACAACGACTTCCAAAGTATGGTGGACGATCCTCGCTTTACCGAATTGCTGTATCCTGAAGTCCCGTAGGGTCTGTCATCCACTCTGGGCGTGTTTTGAACTCATCTACCCCTGCAAACGAAGACCTGCTCTCGCAGCCGACTCCTTTCCCTGAGGCCTCGCACCCGGTTCGCCCCATGCGCGTCGTGGCCATCGGCGGTGGCACCGGTCTCTCCACGCTGCTGCGTGGGCTGCGCCGGCACGTGACTGTGGCTGGCCAATCCGCTGCCGCGCCTGGGCTCATCTCCGATCTGGCTGCCGTGGTTACTGTCACTGATGACGGAGGCTCTTCCGGTCGCCTGCGCAAGGACTTCAACATGCTGCCCCCCGGCGACCTGCGCAACTGCATGGTGGCGCTTAGTGAAGAAGAGGATCTGCTGACCCGGCTCTTCAACCATCGCTTCCGCGCCGGCGCTGGGCTCAGAGGGCACAACTTCGGCAACCTCTTTGTGGCCGCGCTGACTGAGATTACGGGCGACTTTGGCCAATCCATCCAACTGGCATCGAGAATTCTGGCAACCCGCGGACGTATCTATCCGGTAACCACCGCGAATGCCACTCTGGTGGCGCGCATGGACGACGGTTCTCTGGTGCGCGGCGAAACCAACATCACCGCCAGCCGCCGTCGGATCGTCGAACTGATGCTCGATCCTCCCGACGCCGCGCCGCTCCAGGAGACGCTGGACGCAATCGAGCGAGCCAACCTGATCACCGTGGGGCCGGGGTCGCTCTACACCTCGCTCATCACCAACCTGCTGGTGGATGGAATCCCTGAGGCGTTGGTCCACGCACGAGGGCTGCGCGTCTTTATCTGCAACCTGATGACCCAGTCCAATGAGAGTCTGGGGTTGACCGCCTCAGAGCACATCGAGCGTATCTACGAACACACCCGGGCGCCCATCTTTGACTGTGCGCTCGTGAATGTCGCGCCCTTTTCGGCCGAGACGCTGGCTCGCTATGCGGCCGAAGGCGCCGCGCCGATCATCCCCGACCTGGACCGGATTCAGGCCCTGGGGGTGCGGTGCATCACCGGGGACTTCGCCAGTGAAGAGAGCGTGGTCCGCCACGCCGCCGGCCGCGTGACCAGCGCGCTGCTGGCGCTGGGCCGCAGTGAGCTGGCCAATCAGGGCTGAGGAGATTTTTCTTTCCCGCGATTCCTGCCTTGCAGTAAAGTAGAGCGGCGCGCCAGAGTTCGCGCGATCAAGACAGGAGGAATCATGCGTCAGACCCGAGTTTGGATCCCGTTGGGCTGCTGCTTGTTCGGTCTAGCTATCTTCGCCTGGGCGCAAGCCAACAGAAAGCCCGGCCTGTGGGAGACAACCACCACCATGACGTTTCAGCAGTCGCCCATGCCCCCGGGGATGCAGGCTCCTCCAGGCTCGCCATTTGGGGGCGGTCCGCACACCACGCAGGTTTGCCTCACCCAGGCCATGATCGACAAGTATGGGGCGCCAATGCCCACGTCGCGCGGCGATTGCCAGATGACCAACGTAGCGCTCAGGGCCAACGGCATGACAGCCAGCATGGTCTGCACCGGAAGAACAACCGGAACGGGAACCGTGGAGTCCAACTGGTCCGATCCCGATCACGCCAAGGGCCACGTTCACTTTGTCGGAACAGTGCAGGCGGGCCCGAACAGCAGGCCAATCGAGTGGACGTCGGATTCCGTGTCGGTCTACAAAGGCCCCGACTGCGGCAGTGTGCAACCCGCGCCCATGCCGACAAGCAAGTAACATTTTATCAACAACTTAAATTCGCAAATTTGAAGTATTTTCCCGATCCCCATCCCCTCCGAAAGCATCCGAAGGAGTGGGGAAGCCGTCTGTGCTGCGTCCGTTCTCAGCCCCTACCCTTCCACTGTTCGCTTCAATTGCCCGCAGGCCGCATAGATGTCACGGCCGCGTGGCTTGCGCAGGTAGACTGGAATGCCCTCACCGGCCAGCGTGGCGCGAAATGCCTCCACTGCCTCGGGTTTTGGCATGTCGAACCCGATGCCGGGACCGGGGTTCCAGGCGATCAAATTGACCTTGATCGGCAGTCCGGTGCGGCGCACCAGGCGGGCTACTTCCTGGGCGTGTTCCGGCTGGTCGGTGACTCCTCCCAGCAGCACGTATTCGAGGGTGATCCGCTCACGGCTGCGGAGTTGCACACCGCGCACCGCATCCATAACCGCCTCGATGGGCCATTTGCGGTTGATGGGCATGATTTCGCCGCGAATCCGATCATTGGGCGCGTTCAGGCTGATCGCCAGCTTGGGTCGCAGGTGCGGAGGCTCCAGGGCAAACCGCTCGATGCCGGGGACGATTCCCGAGGTCGACACGGTCATCCGCTGCGGGCTCAGCCCCACTTCCTCCACCAGCAGACGCACTGCTCCCATGAAGTTCGAGTAGTTGAGGAATGGTTCGCCCATGCCCATGAAGACGAGGTTGACGCGGTCGCGGCCCACCTTGACGGCGTGACGCTCGAACACCGCGACCACCTGCCCGGCGATCTCGCCCGCAGTCAGGTTGCGTTGCAGGCCGAGTTTGGCGGTGAGGCAGAACTGGCAGTTGACAGCGCAGCCCACTTGGCTGGAGACGCAGATGGTGGCCCGTTGCCAGGTTTTCCCTGCTTCCCCGTTCCGGTCGCGGTCTGCATCGTCCGGTTCAGTTCCGTCGCCGCTTTCTCCGTCGTCGCCTTCGGGCATCCAGACGGTTTCCACGGTTTCTGAATCCTGCCCAGGGCATTGGACCAGATACCGCTCCGTTCTATCCACTGACTGGAAGATCTGCGCGATCCGGGGCCGGCCAACCTCCCAGCCCTCGCCCGTCAGCCGCTGGCGCAGCGATTTAGGTAAAGTAGTAATTTCACTAACTCTTGTAAGCAGTTGATGGTAAATAGCTTCTGATAACTGCTTTCCTCGCCAGGCGGGCTCGCCTACGGCGACCATCCGCGCCGCCAGCGCCTCTGCATCGAGACCAAAAAGCAGGCTGCCGCTTCCGCCAGACGGATTTTTGGAGTCTAATGGAACGAGTTGGCTGGAATTTCCCCTCACGGCTGGGTTGAGCATAGAGCATTTCTTCTTAAGATGCAGCCCTGAACGGCCGCTGCACGTGAGAAACTCAGGCCCTTATTCGTAGACCAGACACCTTTTCCAGCAGGCTACAGTGCCGCCGGCAGCGTACCGGTTAAGCCTGATAGCCCAACAATCGAATCGAATGGATGATGACAACCACTGAGCGAAATCTTCGCCGAACCGTATTGCCGAACGGCCTGATCGTGCTGACCGAGCGCATGGAACACCTGCGTTCCGTGGCCATGGGCGTGTGGATCAAGTCCGGCTCCCGCTGCGAGCCCGCTGAAACCAACGGCATCTCCCACTTTGTGGTACACATGCTCTTCAAGGGCACGCGGTCCCGCTCCGCGCAGCTTATCGCTCGCGAGATGGACTCGATCGGCGGCAATCTGGACGCTTTCACCAGCAAGGAGACAATCTGCTTCAATGTAAAGTCGCTTGCCGACCACGTGCCCATCGCGCTGGACGTGCTGAGCGACCTGGTGCTGAACCCCGTCTTCGCCGCAACCGACATCGAGCGTGAACGCGGCGTGATTCTCGAAGAGATCAAGATCGATGAGGACAACCCGGACGTGCTGGTGCACGAGCTGTTCACGCAGAGCTTCTGGAAGAACCATCCGCTGGGCTGGCCCATCCTGGGCACCTCGAAGACAGTCACCCGGCTCGACCAGGAGAAACTGTTCTCCTACCATGGCGACCGTTTTCATGGAAACAATATGGTCTTCTCCGCGGCCGGCAATCTGGACCACGACCAATTTGCCGAGGCCGTGGCGGCCAAATTCGCTGGGCTGTCAAGCGGCGAGGCGCTGCATGAATTGTCGGCGCCTGAGGCCAGCGCACGCATTTTGCTGCGTAACAAGAAATCTCTTGAACAGGTGCAGATCTGCCTCGGCGTGCCGGCTCCGCCCATCACCGACGACAACCGCTACGTCACGCTCATCCTGAATACCGTGCTGGGCGGCGGCATGAGTTCACGGCTGTTTCAGACCATCCGCGAAGAGCGGGGCATGGTCTACTCCATCTACTCCGACCTGAGCCCGTATCGCGACACCGGCTCCCTGTGCGTCTACGCCGGCACTTCGGTGGGCAAGGGCCTGGAAGTGGTGGACCTGATTCTGGCCGAGTTCCGCAAGCTGAAAGACGACACGTTGGGTGAGGAAGAGCTGACCCGCGCCAAGGACCAGGTGAAGGGCAACCTCCTGCTGGGGTTGGAGAGTTCGAACTCGCGTATGGCCAATCTGGCGCGGCAGGAGATGTACTTCCGCCAGTTCTTCACCGTGGACGAGATCATCGCCCGCATCGACCAGGTGAACGCCGTGCAGGTGCAGGCCATGGCCCAGAGGCTGTTCGACCCAGAGCGCATAGCCGTAACTCTGCTCGGCCGGCTGGACGGGGTGAAGCTGAGCCGGAACAGGCTGGTGTGTTGAAGACAGGGAATAGGGAGTAGTTCTCGTGGACTAGCCTTCCCGAGCGCGAAATCCGTTGACGAATTACCAAACAGGCCTTTGAAAATCGCCAAGCTCGCATTGTTCCCTATTCCCTATTCCCTATTCCCCACTCTCCACTCCCTACTCCCTACTCCCTCCCGAGCATCCAATCTCCCCAACGGAAAAGCCGCTCTGAACTTTTCATCAATGTGTCGTATAATCGGCCACATGAATCAGTCGCCCTATGCCGCCAGGCATCTCGCTTGTAGTTGTTGTCGCTAATGCGACCCTCTCTCCGCGACTGAAAATCCTCTCTGCATCGGCAATTCCAGCGGGATAGCTGTTTGTGAACCTGCAAATGCGGGAGCACGAGTCTCTCTCCGCACGTTCCTGTTCAGCGGGATTGTTCTGTCGCACGATTCTTCCTTCTTTACAATCCCGTTTTCAATAAGGAGAAAGCGCTTATGTGTGTCTTTGCATCATCTATCCAATCGTCAGTGTTCAAGAGCCGTTGGGCAACGCTCATCCTGCTCCTCGCCCTTCCCGTTTTCGCCCGCACCGCGCAGGCGCAGAGCCTGGGCTATGAAGGCCCCACGGGAGTTTTCGTCACCCCTTTGGCCTCGACCGCGGCGTCGCCGGCCAATGGCGCCGGACACCCGGTCATTGCATACCACGTTTTGGCCGGCGGCCCGGTTATCGGCACCTGGAACACCGCATCTATCACCGAAGGCTTTGCCAAGCGCTTTGAAGTCGGCTACACACGCGAGGACCACGAGGCAGGCACGAACACCGCACTGAGCCCTCTGTGGGACAGTGGCTTCAACATCGTCCACGGTAAAGCGAACATCGTGCCTGAAAACGCCTTCAAGACCAAGTGGATTCCCGCGATTTCTGTTGGCGGAATCGTCCGCGCCAACGACACCATGGTATTCAACGGGGCCAACGGACAAACCAAGACCAACGGCGACGTCTATCTGGTCGGGACCAAGGTCATCACCCAGATCAGCAAGAAGGTTCCGGTATTGCTCAACGGCGGCGTGCGGGGCACCGATGCCTCCCTGTGGGGACTGGGCGGCAACGCTCCCGACTTCAAGGCGCGAGCCTTTGGCGCGGTAGCCTTTGTTATCACGGGCCCTGGCAAGAGCACCATCATCCTGGCCTCTGAGGTTTCGCAGCAGCCGCAGCAGCTTAAGACGACAAATTCCTCCGGCGTCAGCAGCGGCGCGTTCGACATCCCCACCTCTGAGGTGTATGCCGTGCGCATCGTTCCTTCGCCTAAGCACAAACTCAACATCGATGCGGGGGTTCTGCATGCGGCCGGCAATATTGGTAGCGGTGTGAATCTGAACGCCCGCGCCCGCGTCGCCTTCGGCGTCTCATACGGCTTCTAAACTCAGAGAGCGAGAGCCCCGAGCGTGTCGGGGGCTCTCGCTCTCTTTAACAGGCTCGTCTCTCAACAGGCCGTCGAACGAACTCGCGCGAACCTTCGATCCCATCCCTGTTCCCTATGCACCGCTCCCTGCTTTTCCGAGCGTCCCATTTCCCTTCCGCGTCTGTACGTTGTAGCATTCTGTCGGATGGGCTGTGCGTCTCCGGCCCGCACCACGAGGCATTGGAATCCCATGAATCGCACGTTTTCGCTCTCAAGAGGCCGCCACTGTGCACTACGGTCCATGTTGACCAACGACGGCGCGAAGCCCAACGGCTTTACGTTGATGGAACTGCTGATCGTGATGGCCATCATCGCCATCCTCATGCTTATTGCCATTCCCACCGTCGGAAGCCTGAAGAAGAAGGCCAATGACCTTTCGGCACAACAGTCCATTCGGGCCATCCACGAGGCGGAGATTCAGTATCAGTCCTCCTACCCCTCCAATGGTTTCGCCTGCACGCTGCCGGCTTTGGGGGGCGAACCGAGTTCCGGCGCTCCCTCGGCAGCCGGTGCGCAGATTCTGCAGAACGATCTGACTTCAGGCTTCAAGTCCGGCTACATCTTCACCATTGCTTGCAAGGACAAGGTCACGGTCAACAGCGTCGACCGGTATAACAGCTACGTGGTCACGGCCGTTCCGCAGACCGTGGGCAAGACCGGGGACCGCGGCTTCTGCAGTGACGAGGGAGGGGCTATCAAATTCGATCCGGCCGGCGGCACCAACTGCACCCAGCCTCTGGGCCAATGAGCGTGGGCATACGGTTGCGGCGCGGCCGCCTACTTCATGCTGTAGCGATTTTGGCCGGGGCTTCAGCGGTCTTGTGTTTTGGGCAGGGTTCCTCGCTCAATGCGCATGATCTTGCGCAGCGCGTCGACCGGCACTATAACCAGTTGCACTCGCTCAAGGCCGGATTTACTGAGAGCTATGAGGGTCTGGGGATGCGACGCACTGAGAGCGGCACGCTGCTGCTGCTGAAACCCGGCCGCATGAGGTGGGATTACAGCGCGCCGGCTGGGAAGCTTTTCCTGCTCGACGGCAAATACGCCTGGTTCTACTCGCGAGGCGACGCGCAGGTGCAGCGCATCCCCGCCAAGGAACTGGACGACCTTCGCTCACCGTTGCGGTTTCTGCTGGGGCACACGGAGCTTGAGAAGGAATTGAATAACCTGACGCTGAGTGGAGCGCCCAACGGTCATTTCACGCTGACCGGCCAGCCAAAGGGTCAGGAAAAGCGCGTCAGCCGGCTCACTCTTACGGTGACGGCAGAAGGTGCCATTACCGCCATGGAGATTGAAGAGGCCGACGGCGCGCTCACCCGGTTCACATTTACCGGCGAAGCTCCCAACACGCCGATCCCAGCCGAAGCCTTCCACTTCACGCCGCCCGCAGGCGTGCCGGTGGTGGACGCGATGCCGCCAGTGTGAGACGAGAAAACAGGGACTAGGGACTAGGAACTAGGGACTAGGGAATAGGGAATAGCCTGAAGGCAATTACGGTTCCCACCGAAAGTCAGATTGCATTAAGTAAGTCCGGAAACCGGGATTTCCATCTTTGCGGCGGTCTTTATTGCCAAGAAAGTAAGCTCAACTCTATTCCCTACTCCCTACTCCCTACTCTCTACTCCCCATTCCCTATTTTCCCTGGCCCTTATTCCCTGCATCATTCATACCGAAGCGCCTCAATGGGGTCCAGGTTGGCGGCGCGGATGGCAGGAATCATCCCGCTGACCAGACCGGTAATGGCAAGAATCACGGTGGCCACAATGACTGAGGTTGGCGAGATGAGAAGATGGATATCCGCGTCTTGGGCATTTTGCGCAATGGCGCTGTAAAACGTGATTTTGCCCACCATCGCCGATACAAGATAGGCCAGTGCGATGCCCGCCGCTCCGCCTATGGCGGTGATGGCCAGCGCCTCGGCCAGAAATTGAATGAGGATGTGGTGTTTGCGCGCGCCGAGGGCTTTTTCGATCCCGATCTCGCGGGTGCGCTGCTGCACGGCTACCAGCATGATGTTCATCAGGCCAATGCCCGCAATACCCAGCGTGAGCGCGCCCACCATGGAGAGCAGCACCTGCAGTGCAATAGACAGAATGTGAAACTGGGCCAGTTGGGTCATCAGGTTCGCCACATGGATGGCGTTGTGGTCAGTGGGCTTGAAGTGGTGTGCCGCGCCCATGGTTTCGCGCAGGCTCTTCTCAATCAGTTCGTGATTGCCGCGGTAGTTGAACCAGATGCCGTCCAGGTATTTGGTGTCCTTCAAGTCGCTCATGGTGTTGAAAGGCACATAGATCTGGCGGTTGCGGTCGTCGTTATCCCCCTCCTGCATTTTGGGACTGAGGACGCCGACAATGGTGAAGATGACGCCGTTGAGACGGATGGTCTCTCCCAGCGCCCAGCCGCCAGAGAAGAGTCGAGTCTTGGCTTCCGAACCGATCACACAGACGTGGGCGCGCTGCTGATCCTCGCTCTCGTTGAAGAATCGTCCCTGGTCGGTATCCAGCTTCCAGATGTCCTGAAACACCGAGCGGACGCCATTGGCGGTCCAGGTGTATGTGTGCAGATCGTTCTGCACGGCAACGTCCTGTTCGACGGTGGGCGAGATATGGAAGATGCCGGGAACAGTATTGGAGGTGCGATCTACATCGTCCAGGGTAAAGCGCACGCGGACACCGGCCTTGTCGCCGCCTGCTTGTTCGCTGGTGCGGCCGGGAAAGACGCCGATGATGTTGGTGCCCCACTGCGCAAAGATGGCCTCGATGGCGCGGCTGAAGCCGGCGCCGTAGGCCAGCAGCAGGACCACCGTTGCGATGCCCCAGGCCATGCCGATCATGGTGATGGCGGTGCGGCGGCGGTTGTAGACCATCGCTTCCCACGCCTGACCGAGAATGTCTTTCAGCATGATTCAACTCCTGGCTTCCAGCTATTAGGTCTTGGCTTTTCCGTTCTGGCGATGCCTTGGCGGCAAGCCCCAGCAGGAAGCACCTGCACAAACAGCTAAAAGCTGGAAGCTAGTAGCTGGAAGCTGCCTTATTACTCTCTCCGCAGAGCCTCGATGGGATCCAATTGCGCCGCCTTGCTGGCCGGATAAAGCCCGGCGACCACGCCGCAGAGCACCAACGATCCAAGCGCCAATGCGGCCGACCACGGCACCAGCCGGGGCGGGTCCCAACCCGGCATCTTGCCGGTAAGCGTCTGCTGAAGCAAACCCATAAAACACGCGGAGACAGCGATGCCGATAAGGCCGCTGATGCCGGTCAGCAACAGTCCCTCCCAGAAGAACTGTGCCAGGATGCTGCGTTTGGTGGCTCCAATGGCCTTGAGCAGCCCAATCTCGGGGGTTCTCTCGGTCACCGAGACCAGCATGATGTTGATGATGCCCACCGCTCCCAGACCCAGCGTGACAATGCCCACGCCGCCGAGAAAGATGTCCATGGCGTTGAAGATGGCGCCGATCATATGCTCTTCCTCGATGGTGTCCCATTCTTCGAAGGCGTCTTTGAGGCTGGGGTCGAAGCCGTGCCGCTCGCCAATCACGCGATGAACAGCGGGCACTGCTGCTGAAGTGTCGCCTTTGGTGGCCGGCTGATATTGGATCGAAGTCAGCGCGTCGCGTGCCACATTCTCGCCCTTCATGGCGAAGAGTTCCTCCATGACGCTCAGCGGAATGTAGACCTTTTGGTTGTCGCTGTCGTTGTTGCCACGGCTGATGGACTCGACGCGGCCCACCACGGTAAAGCGAATGTCGTTGATGGTGATGGTTTCGCCCAGCAAGGGCCGGCCGGGAAACAGCAGCGTGGCGCTCTTCGAACCCAGAACAACAACGCGGCGGCGGTCGGTCAGATCGCCAGCATCCAGAAACCGGCCCTCGGCAATGGGAACAAAGCGGACAGCGGAATAGTTGGGTTCGACACCCATTACCTGGCCGGAGGTGTTGGCCCAGGCGCTGACCTCGTAGAGATCGTTGCGGTTCAGGAACCCGGTGACCGCGCGCAATTGCGGCAGGGCGCGCAACGCGCCCTCGTCGCCGAGAGTCAGTTGATAGGGCCTCATGCCGGTGTGTTGGTTGGCGAGGGCGGGTATGGTGCCGTTCCACATCATCACCACGTCGTTGCCGAAGGTTGCCAACTGGCGATGCTGGCCTGAGCGGAAACCCTCGCCGAGGCCCACCAGCACCAGCAGCGAGCCAACTCCCCACGCGATCCCGAACATGGTCAGGAAGCTGCGCAGTTTGTTGGCCAGGATGGCGCGGAAGACCTGACCGAGCGTATCAGAGAAATTCTGCATGATGGTCGAACGCCGTGGCAGGGCGCTTGGAGAGTGATACGCGATGGGGTGCGACTCAGTTCCCGTAGCTATAGAAGCCGCGCCCGGATTTGCGGCCGAGCCAGCCCGCGTCTACCATGCGCACCAAGAGCGGGCATGGACGGTATTTCGGGTCGCCGAAGCCCTCCTGGAGGACGCGCAGAATATCCACGCAGACATCGAGGCCGATGAAGTCGGCCAGGGCAAGCGGACCCATGGGGTGGGCCATGCCCAGTTTGAAGATCTGATCGACGGCCTCCGCTGTGGCCACGCCCTCCATCACGGCGAATGCCGCTTCGTTGATAAGCGGCATCAGCACCCGGTTGGAAACGAAGCCTGGCGCGTCGCTGACAGCGACCGGCGTCTTGCCCAACCGGAGAGCCAGCGCGTGGACAGTGGTAAATGTTGTGTCGCCCGTAGCCAGTCCGCGCACGATCTCCACCAGCGCCATCACCGGCACGGGGTTAAAGAAGTGCATGCCGATGACCAGGGCGGGACGGCGTGTCTCCGCGGCCAGCCTGGTGATGGAGATAGAGGAGGTGTTGGTGGCCAGAACGGCGCTTTCCGGCAGGATGCGGTCGAGGGCGCGAAAGATCTCCGCCTTCACGTCGAAGCGCTCTGAGGCTGCTTCAATGGCGAAGTCCGCGGCGCTGAGCGTCTCGCGGTCCACGGTGGGCGCGATGCGTGCCAGCACCGAGTCAATTTCTGACTCGAACAGCTTGCCTTTGGCAGCCTCGCGAGCAAGGTTGGCGCGAATCTGTGTAACGGCCCGGTCAAGGAAGCGCTCGTCAATATCGCAAAGCAGAACGCGGAAGCCGCAGCGCGCAAAAACGTGGGCGATGCCGGAGCCCATGGTTCCGGCGCCGACTACGGCGACTGTCCTTATCTCCGCATCAATCTCCGCCATGGGCAAGGCCTCCCGCAACGGGAGTTTAGCAGGCCGGACGCAGTCCTGCGGATCTCCAAAATTGGAAGACAGCGCTAATTCCCGTTAGCTCCGGCTTGAACCAGGTACAGCGGTTCGGTGAGCGTGAACAGAATCGCCGTGCCGGGTTCGAGCGTAGCCTGCGGATGGCTTATAAGCAGGTGGGTTGTGATGGCGCCGGCCCCGATCAGCCCGCCAGCCAACGCGCCAACCGGGCCGCCCACGATGGCGCCCGTAACCACACCCGCGCCCACCGCACCGCCGTACTCGATTTCATCGCGACGCACGCGTGAACCTGGGTCGATGGCGCCTTCACCTCCAACGCGGGTCCGGGAGCCGGGGGTTCCGCTCACCTCGGCGTGCAGGCGGTAGCGCGCGCCGCCGGGCAGAATCACCATCTCCGGCTGCAAGCGAATGAAGCCGTGGCCGCCGACGTGGCCGCTGGAAACCTTCACCACCCGGCCGTCAATCTCCGTTCCGGCGGGAATCACCACCTGGCCGCCCTGCACAACGTCAGAGGAAACCCGCGTGCGAAAAGCTTCACCCTTCTCGCTGGTGACGCTGGAAAGCCGCCCAAGCAGCCGAACGCGAATGGTGGTTCCTTCCCCGAGTTCGCCGGGGCGCAGCGGAAGCGGATGCACGATGTCGCCGTCCGGTTCAGAGGCGTAGGCGCGCTCGTTCAGGGCCGGCTGGCCGGGCTGTGCCGGCGTGGCGGGTAATCCCTGAACCAGGCCGTCGTCCGAGCCGTCAGTTGGATAGTTGGCCGGGGGACCGGCCGAACCGGGCTGAGGCTCTGCCTGCGACTGAGCAGGGACCGGAGCAGGTGCGGCAGGCTGCGCGTTCAACGGCTGCCCGGCCGGGGGCTTGGACTGCGGGGTAGTAGTGGTGACGATGGTGTCGTCCGCGGGAGGATTCGAGGTGCCCTCGTAAGGGCTGGACTGGCTGGCCTGCTGTGCCGCCAGAGCGGCTGAGGCCACGGCAAACAACGCGAATGCAAGAATGGGCCGGTTCATCCAAATCTCCTTCGGCGGGCATAAAATCCCTAAGTGGGTAAACCCCGCTGGCGCCCATAAGTTTCGTTCGGGCAAAGGGGACAAGAACAACAATCGCCCATCGGGGACACCTGCCCAAATATAGGCTAGCGCGATTCGGATAGCGTGTGGGCGGGCATCAGATGCGCGGGTGCCATCGGCGGCACGAATCAGCGAAGATACCCCGCAGCATGAAAACCTGAGCCAAGACTGGGAATGCCATGTATTGTTTGGCTTCGTTCCCAGTCGCCCCCCGCTCCACCCGGCGACGAAGACCGGTCGCTTCACCCTATCAGGCAACAACCACTCACTGTGCACCCTGAGTTGCTGGAACCACTTAATTCTCATGTGATATCCACCACACGGCGCGACATGGGCAGGTTTGCTAAAATTCGTACGGTAGATACCGACCTTTGAGCATTGGACGGAGAGGAGATTCTCGAACGTGCATGAGCTTCTGGAAACGATTCAAAGCGCCGCCGGAGAGGCTCTTGCCGTGGATCGCCGTCCCCAACTGAATGACCGGCTGCAGCACCGCATTGCGAGGACCGATATGACTGAGATTGTTGCCATCCGTGCGCGCGAGGTTCTGGATTCGCGTGGCAATCCGACCGTGGAAGCGGACGTAATTCTGGAAAGCGGCGCGTTGGGCCGCGCCATTGTGCCTTCGGGCGCCTCCACCGGCGAGCATGAGGCCGTGGAACTGCGCGATGGCGACAAGAGCCACTTCGGCGGCAAGGGCGTTTTGCAGGCTGTCGAGAACGTGGAAACCGTGATTGCTCCCGAACTGGAGGGCCTTGACGCTGCCAACCAGCGGCTGATTGACCAGACCATGATCGCGCTTGACGGAACCCCGAACAAAGGCAAGCTGGGGGCCAACGCAATTCTGGCCGTCTCTATGGCTGCCACGCGCGCCGTGGCCCAGACGCTGGAGATTCCGCTCTACCGCTATTTGGGTGGCGTGAACGCCTCTGTGCTGCCTACGCCCATGTTGAACGTGCTCAATGGCGGAGCCCACGCCGATAGCAACGTGGACTTTCAGGAGTTCATGATCATGCCCGTGGGCGCAGAGCGGTTTGCCGATGCACTGCGCTGGGCAGCAGAAACCTTCCACTCCCTCAAGAGCGTACTCAAGAAGAAGGGTTACAACACCGCTGTGGGCGACGAGGGCGGTTTTGCTCCCTCGCTCAAGTCCAACTCTGAGGCCATTGAACTGATCCTCGAAGCCATCGAGGCGGCCGGCTACAAACCAGGCGAGCAAATCGCCATTGCTCTCGATCCGGCATCCAGCGAGTTCTACAACAAGGAAACTGGCAAGTACGTCTTCAAGAAGAGTGACAAGCGCGAGCTGTCAAGCGAAGAAATGGTGGCGTTCTACGACAACTGGACGCGCCAGTATCCCATCGTGTCGCTCGAAGACGGCCTGGCCGAGGATGACTGGGCAGGATGGAAGATCCTGACTGACAAGCTCGGCAGCCGTATCCAACTCGTCGGCGACGATATCTTCGTCACCAACATCAAGCGGTTGCAGCGTGGCATTGAAGAGGGCGTGGGCAACTCCATCCTCATCAAGCTCAACCAGATCGGCACAGTCACCGAAACGCTCGAGGCAATCGAACTGGGCCGCCGCTACGGCTACACCTCGGTCATCTCGCACCGTTCGGGTGAGAGCGAGGACACGTTCATCGCCGACCTGGCCGTGGCTACCGGCGTAGGCCAGATCAAGACCGGCTCCGTAAGCCGCACCGACCGCATCTCCAAGTACAACCAGTTGCTCCGCATCGAAGAGGAACTGGGCTCCGGCGCGGTCTACCTCGGCCTGGAAAGCCTCAACTACAACGACTAAGCGCGAATCAATACCCGATTGACGCGAGGGAGGAAGCTATAGCTTCCTCCCTTCGCTTTTAATGACCACACCCAGCACAGAGCTGTCATCCCGCGCTCCGCCCGGGATGACAGATTTGGGGCGGGTCGATTCTTGAGAGCCAAATAGAATTCCCTCATCCAACGCGCAATCCGGCGCGTACCGGACGCTCGGTCTGCCTGTGACGCAGACCACTCAGCACAGACCCTCGGCAGTTTATCCTCCAATAGGGTACTTCGATCCATTCTGAGGTGTTTTTCGTGTCCATTTACAAGCGTCCTCTCGTTCTGACCATCCTCGACGGATGGGGTTATCGCGCCGAAACGGCAAACAACGCCATTGCGCTGGCCAAAAAGCCTACATACGACAAGCTGCTGCGCGAGTTCCCCAACACCCTGATCCAGGCCTCGGACCACTTTGTGGGCCTGCCCGACGGGCAAATGGGCAACAGCGAAGTGGGCCATCTGAACATCGGCGCCGGTCGCGTGGTGCAGATGGATATCACCCGCATCGACGCCGCCATCGCCTCCGGCGAATTCGTGAAGATCCCGGCCATCGTGCAGGCCATGAAGCAGGCGCGCGAGGGCGGACGGCAACTGCATCTTTTCGGCCTCTGCTCTGACGGCGGCGTTCACTCGCAACTGGAGCACCTCTACGCCCTGCTGCGCACCGCGCGCGAGTACGGTCTGCACCGCGTCTTCGTACATTGCTTTATGGACGGCCGCGACACTCCGCCCGCCTCCGGTGCGGGCTACATTGCACAGCTCGAGCAGAAGATGCGCGAGTACGGCGTGGGCAAGGTGGCTACTGTCAGCGGCCGCTACTACGCCATGGACCGCGACAAGCGCTGGGAGCGCGAGCGCAAGGCTTTCGACGCCATGGTTCCCGGCAAGGCCGAGGGCGGCGCTTATACGAACCCCGTGGCGCGCATGACCGAGTGTTACAACAACGGCGTGACTGACGAGTTCATCGTTCCTTTCGTGGTGGTGGATGGCGCGGGCAAGCCCGTAGGTCAGATTCGCGACGAGGACGTCTGCATCAACTTCAACTTCCGCTCTGACCGCGCCCGCGAAATTACCCGCGTGCTCACGCGCGAGAGCGGCCTGAACAAGCAGGGCGGCCGCGACCTGGATGGCTGGGAAGCGCTCGATAAAACGATTCCCCGCTCTGAGATTCCTAAGAATCTCTACTACCTGTGCATGACGCAGTACGACAAGCTCTACGATTTGCCGATTATCATGCCTCCGGAGTCGCTGGATAATATTCTGGCCAACGTTCTGGCCCAGCACCACCTGCGCAACCTGCGCGTAGCCGAGACTGAGAAGTTTGCCCACGTGACTTACTTCTTTAACGGCGGCATCGAGACGCCCTTTCCCGGCGAAGAGCGGGTGCTGATTCCCTCCCTGAAGGTTGCCACCTACGACCTGGCCCCGGAGATGAGAGCCGAGGCTATTGGCGACGCCATCGTCAAAGCCATCAACGACGGCTCTTTCGACCTGATTGTGTCCAACTTTGCCAATGCTGACATGGTGGGCCACTCCGGCAAGCTTGAACCGACCATCCGGGCCATCGAGGCCATCGACGCGCAGTTGGGCCGCATCTACAAGGCCATTAAGGAGAAGAACGGCAGTTGGCTTATCACCGCCGACCACGGCAACGCCGAGCAGATGGTGGACCTGGTCACTGGCGCTCCGCACACTGCGCACACCACAAACCCGGTGCCGCTTATCTATGTGGCCGAGGAAGCCAACCATTACCGCCTGCGCTCCGACGGCTCACTGCGCGACATATCGCCCACGATCCTCGCCATTCTCAAGTTGGACGAGCCCAAGCAGATGTCTGGCCGCGATCTGCGGGTGCCAATCACGAAGTAACTCAAGCACCAACTAAGACAGGAAAGGCGAAGCTCTCGAGCTTCGCCTTTTTTGTTTCCCAAGACATCGGCTGTTAACGCAGAAGCCTGGAAAACCCAGTCTTTCTGCTCTCCACACACACAGGGGCCTCCCGCATGGGGAGGCCCCGAAGGTTATAGCGTCAAAGGGGATCTAGCGCGGGCGCAGCGATTTGATGGCCGCGGGTAAACGCTCTTCGATGAGTTTGGCGCGTTCGGCTGCGATGCCGCCCAGGTAGGACGGCACGGGCGTGGCCGTAAGCACCAACACGAAGGCAATCACTGAGAAACAAACGGTTGCGATGGCCGCCGACACCAGCATCTGGTACATGTCAGAGAAATCCAGGCCAAAGACATTGATGGCCACGTGCTCAAGCGGCTTAATGTGTTCCAGCACCGCCAGCGCGAAGAGAGAAAAGAAAACCGATAGCGAGGTCAGAATGAATAGCGTTACATCCAGGCTGCGGTGAAACTTCTGCCGGGCGCGGCAGTGGGGACAGTCGGCAAAATGACGTTCGTAGTCCTTGCGCATTTCGGGGGAAATCCCTGAGATGTCATACCGCCAGCTTGCCAGAATGGCGCCTACGACTCTGTCAGTGCATTTGGTTCTTGCCATAATCGTGAAGACTCACTTTACAAAGGATGTGCTCAACCGCGATTGTGTTGCGCGGCTCACGTGGCAACGGAAGGCACCCGTCCGATTGGAGATTCCAGCGGCGGTGTGGGTTTCATTGGCACCCCATTCTGCTCTGCCTCGCCATGGCGAATGGCCCTGGCGTTTCACTTGCCAATCCGGCTGATACATAGCGATGCCCGTATGCTTACCATTGTAACTTACTTTATCTAGAAATAAATAGCCGAAAGCGGCTCATGTTGCGCGGCGAGCAACAGCCGGTTAGCCAAAAGGCTGGCCCGGCCATGGAGCGCGCGTTCTGCCGTGACCCGCGCCAGCTCAGGAAGATTATTGCTTTCAGACAGATGCGCCAAAATCACGTAAGCTGCCTGGCCGTCGTAGCCGTTTTCAAGAAACTCTGCCGCCGCTTCGTTGGATAGATGACCCACGCGCGAAAGCACTCGCTGTTTAACTTGCCACGGGTAGGGACCGTCGCGCAGCATCTCCAGGTCGTGGTTGGATTCGAGAAGCAGCAGGTCAAGGCCGTTGAGCTGCGCCTTCACGTTGGGTGGAATGTAGCCAAGATCCGTAGCGACGCCCATGCGCACCCCCTCGGTCTGGAAAACAAAACCCACGGGATCGGCGGCATCGTGGGGGATGGTGAAGGGGCTGACAGCAATATCGCCTATCTCAAAGGGCTGACCGGATTGAAAGTATTCGACCGAGGGAAGCCATGTGGGGTCCTTAACCGGGATGGGCGTTGCAGGGGCAGAATTGGGGGCTTCCGCAAGCGCCTCTGCCGCGGCGACGCGGCCCATTTCCGGCGAAACCGGTCGCGCAGAAACGGGGCCGGATTCGGTCAGGACATCGGCTTCGTCCGGCTCGCTCTCGGCATCGAATTGGGCCGCCTCCGTTTCCGCCTGACGTTCCGCGGCCTGCTTCCGGCACTGCTCCAGCCACTGGGCATAGGTCATCTGGCGGCGTGGCGTCAGCCAGCGCATCCAGGCACGATGGGTGGCCTCGGTAAAGTACACCGGAATGCCCAGTTTGCGCGCCGTGACGGCCAGCCCGTTGACGTGGTCCTGATGCTCGTGGGTGACGATAATGGCGTCAAGGGTCTCCGGTTCCTCGCCAGCCAGACGCATGCGCCGGAACAGCTCCCGGCAACTCAACCCGGCATCCACCAGGATGCGCGTACGGCCGCCGGTGACAACGGTCGAGTTGCCCTTCGACCCGGAAGCCAGCACTGTGAAGCGCACCATGTTTCGAGCATACAGCGAATGGTTGTGCATTTCTGAGGCATAGGGGGTGACAGTCTGGGAACCGCTTGCGCCAAGCGGAAATCCGCTGAAAAAATGCCACGCTCGGGCGGTTTTGCCGTATTCTGGCGAGGAAGCGGGAGTTTCGCTCGGGTCCTGCTTCCACGGCTCGCTTAGAGCATTTTCGGAATACACGAAGACTTTTTCAAAGCTGTAAAAGGTGGCTTTTTCTTGAGGAAAAAACCACTTGAGTGTGTACTTTCGGTCTACACCCATTCCGAAAATGCTATAGCCGCACTTCCCTGGAGGTTCAAAGCATGACGCCCAAGCCGTTCCGGACCACGCGATTCTGGATGGGCCTGGCACTGGTCTGCGCGGTGACTGCCGCGCTGGTCTTCACGCTCTCTGGCCTGTCGGCGAAGAGGGTTTCCCCCGCGGACAAGACGGGCGCGGCCTTTCCGGCCGGCTGGGACCGTCAGGCTGCGGAGCGCTATCTCGATAGCCGCGAAGCCTGGTGGCAGTCGTGGGACCACGCGCAAAAGGACCATGGAACCTACTGCGTCTCCTGCCACACGCAAGCGCCCTATGCGCTGGCGCGTCCCGCATTGCGCCAGGAACTCGGCGAGACGGCTCCCACTGGCGCCGAACAGGCCATGATCGACAGCGTCGAAAAACGGGTGCGCATGTGGAAGGATGTCGAGCCGTTCTACCCGGATGACAAGTACGGTAGCGGCAAGACAGTGGAGTCACGCAACGCCGAGTCGGTATTGAACGTAGTGATTCTGACCAATTACGACGTGCGCCAGGGCCATTTGAGCGAAACCACCCGTACCGCTTTCGGCAATGCCTGGGCGCTGCAATCGCAGACCGGTCCGGATGCCGGGGCCTGGGTGTGGCAGAACTTCAGCTACACGCCCTGGGAGTCAACCGAGTCACAGTACCACTGGGCTGCTCTGATGGCGACCGCCGTGGGCAAGGCGCCGGACCACTATCGGGACGACCTGAGGATTGCCGCCAATCTTGACGCCCTGCGCAGTTATCTGAAGAGCCACTATGATGCGCAGCCGCTGCTCAACAAGGTGGTTGCGCTGTGGGCCTCAGCGCGCATCCCCGGCCTGCTGACGCGGGAACAGCGCAGCGAGCTGCTTGCCGATCTGGCTACCCGCCAGCGGGAAGACGGCGGCTGGAGCCTGAGCGACCTGGGCACATGGAAACGAATGGACGAAACGCCGATCGAGACCCGCTCGGACGGCTACGCCACCGGTCTCACCGTGCTGGCGCTTGAAGAAAATTCTGTGAACGATTCTCACGTGAAACGCGGCCTCGAGTGGCTGGTGGCCAATCAGGATAGGACCACCGGCGCCTGGCCTGCGTGGTCATTGAACAAGAAGCGCGACCCCACTTCCAACATCGGGCAATTCATGAGCGATGCGGCTACCGGTTACGCGGTCATGGCGCTGGAGACGAGCCGGTAGCTGCTTCACGGCAAACCAGGAAATGCTGTGTCCTGTTAAGTTCCCTTCCCGGTGCGCGAATTTTTTCAACCGGCTCGCGAGTGGAACTTCTGGGGCTAATCCGCTCTCAAAGTCTCAGTAACATCGCAATTGCGGCATGGAGTCACAGTCTGATTGACAGGCTAAGTCGACGGTGGCATCATCGATCGCATAACTATCACCACAACCTGCATTGAGGAGGAATGCTATGGGCCTCGTGAACACAGCGGTATTCGTGGTCTCTACCATTGTGGGATATCTACTGGGACATTTTTTGCCAGGCGCGTGGGCTATCTTTGTTTCTCTTCTGGTCTCTTATCACCTCTTCCTCGCGTGGCTTGTGTTTTCAGCCGATCATGAAACGGGCTTCTCCTTGCCCATTGGTTCCACAATCTTGACCCATCTGGCTTGTCTGATGGTCCTAATAGGCATCGGAATCGGACGGCACTATGTTCCACTTTTCGGGCTCATTCGATACTTCATCCCCGCCCTGGCCCCTTTTGAATGTACCTGGCTTTTCAGCGGAGGCAGGAAGAAGGAAGTCACGGCCAATGATCTGGCCACGTCCCCCATCATCAACACCAGCGCCCAGGATCACGAGGAGTGGCTGAGCTATGTCGCACGGCAAAGGCCGCCATTCCCCAGACCCGGAACCTCCCTGAAGGCCGAATACGAACGATGGCTGCTCGCTCGTGCCCAAGCCCGGCGCACAGCCCCTTCAAACGATAATCGCGCCTAAGTTGCATCCGGTAAGTGGGCCGGAATCTCGATGGACACCAGCGTTCCGCGCCCCGGATTGCTGACTACGTTGAACCGCGCCTGGTTGCCGTAGAGCACCTCCAGCCGCTCCTGCACATTTTTCATGCCGATGCCCGCGCCGGCGCGGCGCAGCGCCGAAGGCGGCTTGTTGCCCATGCCCACGCCATCGTCGGCCACTTCAATCAGCAGGCGATTCCCATCAAGACGGCTGCGCAAAATGACCGTGCCGCCATGGAGGCGCGGCTCCAGCCCGTGTTTGATGCTGTTTTCAATCAGCGGCTGCAACAGGATACTGGGCACCAGCACGGCCAGGGTGCGCGGGTCTATCTCCTTTTCGACCCGCAGCTTGTCGGCGCCGAAGCGCACTACCTCGATGTCCAGATAGTCGTCGGTGAAACTAAGCTCTTCACTCAAGGGAACATAGGTGTCGTGGTCCTTGAGCAGGGCGCGCAGAATGTTGGCCAGCTTCACAGTCATCTCGCGGGCCAGTTCCGGCTTCATGCGCACCAGCGAGGCGATGGAATTGAGAGTATTGAACAGGAAGTGCGGGTTGATCTGGCGCTGCAGGGCGTCAAGGCGTGCTTCAAGCAGCAGACGCTTCTGTTCTTCGAGCTTGAGCTCGACGCGCAGGGTATTCCACACTTTCAGCGCGATGCCTACGTCGATGGGCGCGAACAGCCACACCAGAACCTGCAGCCACCACTGGCTGGTGTGCAGCGCAAAGAGCCGAAGCGGAAAGGCGTGGGCCAGCCAGTCCCGGCATGCCTCCGCCGCCACAATCAGAAACAGCATGAGGAACTGGCGGTCGATGCGCGGCTGGCGGAGGTTGCGGCGCACCCAGCGGTAAAGGCTGAGGTCAATGAACGGCGTAAACGACCAGATCTCTTCCTTGCCGACGAAACGGCCCAGTAGACCTGCCCCCAGGCCCAGAACCGCGTCGAAGGGCAGCGCCAGATACTCGTGGTGGTAGACTGCGGGCGCTGACAGCAGCACCCCGCCCAGCACGGCCCACCCTGGCCCCAGCAACAGACCCAGCAGAATAACCGTTTCAAAGGAGATGTCGGCGGCCAGAAAGTTGGGCACCCGGATCCGGACCCACACCCCCAGCATGAGCGGAACCACAATGAACGCCAGCAAGGCCAGGGTTTGCCGCGGAGTGCGTTTCTCGGCAAAGAATAGCTGCCGGAAGGTGGTGACGCGCGCCAGGACGCTGGCCACCGAGGCAACCACGCCCAGTTTCACCAGCAGCGTGATCCAAATGAGATTGACGGTCACCCCATCAATGTACCGCACCGTGCCGCACCTGAGTTCCTGGGGCGGAATTGGGTCCGCTATGCGAGCAACGTAGAATGGAAGTATGGGATTTGAAAGCGTGAAGAAGATTGCCGAAGCGGATTTCCCTACCCGCTGGGGAGCCTTTCGCATCCTGGGCTTTGAGGGCTTGTTGCCCGCGCCGCGCCCGTGCTGCGAACATCGCGCAAGCGAGGGGCGGGTGGAAGGTTTAGTGGCGCTGGTGATGGGTGACATTCACTCTGACCCGCCGCTGGTTCGTATTCACTCGCAATGCCTCACCGGCGACGTCTTCGGCTCGCTCCGATGCGATTGCCGTTTGCAACTGGAACTGGCGCTGGGCAAAATTGCCGAGGCGGGCGCGGGCATTCTGCTCTACGAGCAGCAGGAGGGCCGCGGGATCGGGCTCATGGCCAAGCTCAAGGCCTACGAACTGCAGGACCAGGGCATGGATACGGTCGAGGCCAACGTCGAGTTGGGCTTTGCCGCCGACTGCCGCGAGTACGAGTTGCCCGCCGAAGTGCTCAAGCTGCTCGGCGTGTCCCAGGTTCGGCTGATCACCAACAACCCTGAAAAGGTGGCTGCGCTGGAGTCAGCCGGTATCGCGGTTGTTGAGCGCGTCTCCGCCGAGGTCGAGCCGCAGGAGAGCTTCGCGGGCTACCTGCGCACCAAGCAGGAAAAGATGGGACACATAACAGATTTCGCTGATAATAAACCACTTGTTTCGGATTAGATCTGTATCGGGAAACCTTTGCTGCAGTGTTTAGGATGCCTGCCGCGCGCCCCAGGTTTCACCTTTGGGACCTGGGAGGCCACGGACCTCAACCGCGCACTGCCGTTCTTTCCACTTGAAATGGATGCAGGAAGATTGTGTGCCGGGCAAACGTGCTTGTACTCATTTGTTGCCGGGAAAGCAGGATGGAAATTCCGGAGAGGAAGAGTACAATTTGCTTCCGAAATCGGTTGCATCCTCGCACGGCTTCTCAGTTTCGCTCGCTGTGCGAAATGCACCCTGATTTTTCAAGCTGATGACGGAATGAGGCGTCGCGCCTGCTCTCACGCGATGGGTCGTATATAAGGCTCTCAAACAGGGTAGGTTCGCGGCTCATCCCACGCACATGATTTGGACAGGGGAAGCTCAGCTTCCCGGAAGTGGATTGAAGCCATGAACCAAACCCTATTCTCTCGCCGTGCGTTCCTGCGGACGAGTGCCGGAGCTGCCGGCGCCTCTCTGGTGGCTGGGTCCAATCTCCTTGACCCGGACCTATCGTTCGCCACATCTCAAACAGCTGCGCCGAGCGACCGAATTCATTTCGGAATCGTGGGCGTCGGCATGGAGGGTAGTGGATTGCTTTCGACAGCCATCCAGTTGCCTGGGGTGGAGTGCGTAGCTGCCGCGGATCTCTATGATCGCCGTCATGATCTGGCGAAGGAGATCGTCGGCAAGCCCATTCGAACTACCCGCCGTTACCAGGAACTGCTGGATGCGAAGGACATCGATGTGATCGTGGTGGCCGTCCCGGACCACTGGCACAAGCAGGTGGTAGTCGATGCCCTTGCCGCCGGTAAGGACGTGTACTGCGAGAAGCCCATGTCGCATAATCCATCCGACGGGTTGGCGATGGTTGCTGCCGCCGGAAAGACGGATCGAATCGTGCAGATTGGCGCGCAGCGCACAAGCTCAGTTCTGTGCGCAAAGGCAAAGGAGCTTTTGCAGCAGGGTGCAATTGGAGATCTGAACCTGATCGAGGCAACCTATGGCCGCAACGATCCAAATGGCGCGTGGGAGTATCCGATTCCTCCAGATCTCTCACCCCAGAACCTGGATTGGGATACCTGGCAGGGTACGGCCCCCAAAAAGCCGTTCGACCCCTACGCATTCGCCCGTTGGCGCTGTTGGAAGGAATACGGGACGGGCGTCGCCGGAGACCTGCTGGTCCACCTGATCAGTGGCATGCAATTTGTCCTTGGCATCAATGAAGCCCCCAAACGCGTATCGGCATTTGGAGGAATCTATCGATGGAAAGACGGCCGCAACATGCCGGATGTGCATCCAGTCCTCTTTGAATACGGCAACGTCCCCGTCTATATGCGCCTGTCGCTCGGGTGCGAATCGACGGAAGTCACCCGCTTTATGGGTTCCAGGGGCTCTATAGAACTGCGTGAGTTTAGCGTCACTTATACTCCGCAAGCCGGCGTCGACCTTGCCCCGAGTTACTATTCCAGTTCTTTCCCTGCTGCAATGAGGGATGCCTATGTCAAGCAGTGGCATGAAGAGCATGATCCAGCCCCTGGCAAGGAGCCGGTTCCTGAAAGCATGACTTACAACGGAAACGACTATGACGATCTTCGTCCACATCTTTGGAAGTTTTTTGAGGCGGTGAGGTCGCGGAAGCCGGTTCCACAGGATGCTATCTTTGGCCACAACGCAGCCTTGGGCTGCCATCTCGCGAATGAGTCCTACTTCCGCAGGAGCCCTGTGTATTGGGATGCGGATTCCCAGACGATCAAGTCAATAGGATAAGTTGGCTTGCGTAGGAGCCCCAGGACAGTGACGGCCTACAGACGTCTTGATTGTGGAGTCATGCTGGTTCATTGGTCTCGGCTCTGCGGCTAAGCCACGAACAGAGGAGTTCGAATCTTGTGAAAATAGCGCGTGCACTTCTCACAGCGGCAATTGCGATCGCATCCAGTTCCTCCTGGGCCTTTTCCCAGTCCCAGGCTGCGGAAGTCAAACCGTTTTTGGGACGATGGGATTTAACCCTGAAGACCCCGGACCGGGAGTATCCCTCCTGGTTGGAGATACGGCAAATGAACGGCCAGCTCAGTGCCCGGTTTGTCAGCCGCTGGGGGAATGCCAGGCCGCTGCCCAGGATCGAGATAAAGGGCAAGCACCTTACCTTCGTCTCTCCCAAAGAAGAGGAAGACCGCAAGGACGATATGGTGTTTGACGGTACACTCACAGGGAATACGCTTTCGGGACAAACTACTGGACAGGACGGAACTCCCTGGAAATGGATTGGTGTTCGAGCGCCCTCCCTTGAAAAGACAAGTGCGCCGCAATGGGGAAAACCAATCCGACTATTCAATGGCAAGGGTCTTACCGGTTGGACAATGAGCAAAGCTGGGCCGCCCTATTGGACAGTGCAGGACGGAAACCTGGTCAGTCCCGGCAACGGTCCCGAACTTATCAACAATCTCAAGTTCCAAGACTTCAAATTACACATTGAATTTAATTGCGGCAAAGATTCAAACAGCGGCGTCTATCTGCGTGGCCGCTACGAAGTTCAGATTGAGACCGAGTCGGAAGCAGAGCCGCCAAGCCATCATACCGGCGGCATTTACGGATTCCTGGCTCCTTCACCGGAACTGCCTCGTAGGCCGGATGTGTGGCAGACTTTCGACATTACGCTGGTCGGACGCAAGGTTACCGTGGTTCAGAACGGTCAAACGATCATCGATAACCAGGAGATTCCCGGTATTACCGGGGGCGCTTTGAACAGCCACGAAGCATTGGCCGGCCCCATTTATCTTCAAGGCGGCGAAAAGGGTCATGTTGCCTTTCGCAATATCGTCATCACGCCCGCAAAATGAATCGTGCCACTCCGCCTTTGGGTGCGATTGCATCGATGAACATTCGCACCCTTGATACTCAGTTGCACCTCAGGACAAGAGGGACCCGGACAGATCCTGCGGAGCCAGGTTCCACCCCTCCACGACCAGTTTGACTGCGCGGCCGGTGTGGACGCCTTTGAGGGCGATGTCAATATGCCTGGACTCGCGTGGGGCCAACGAAAAGTAGTTGTCGGAATAAAGGACCGGAGACACCAGCAGGCCGGTCGCAACGTCGACTACTTTGAGCCGTGCCATCAGAACAACACCCGAAGTCGGATTTTCAAGATCCACCGTAACCTTGCCGTCCTTCAATTCGCCGACACTGCCGTTCAAGCGGCCCGGATGCATGCCCGCAAGTTCTTCATATTTCCACTCCGTTTTGCTATGCCAGTAGAAGTTGCTCGACAAAACCGCTCCCGAGCTATCCTTCAGCGCAAGCTTGATGAAGTGTACATTCGATAAGTCCTCAACCTTGTCTTCGCCCGCCACAAACAGCGTCATGCAATCGTGAACGCTGTTCGCGGAACAGTCGAAGCGTGCGGACTTGGTCTGGAAGAGGCTGCCGTCGAGGTTATAAATCGCGGCCTCGGCGCTCAAACCCTTCAGCTCTCTGGATGTGCAATTCACCGTCTTCACCTGGTTGGTTGCGATGTTCCATTGGATATGTATGGGTTCGCAAGCCTTCTTGCAGCCGAAGTAAGCCGCGGTCGGTTCCATGTAGTAGTCGTAGGTGTTCCATGTCAGCGATGGCCACGCCGGGTTGCTCATCCAGATCATGACGCCCGTGCAATCGTCCCACATGCGGTCGTTCCATGCTTCGTAAATGGCCTTGAATACTTCCATGTTCACCATCTGCGCCTTGCGGCAGAAGTCTTCAATCCCCGCTGGAGCGCCATAGTTGGCAATCGCTTTTTGCGTCAAGCCGCACAGCCCCGCGCCATTGTCCCACCCAGTGCCCAGCCACCAGTCATGCAATGCCCACATTTCATTCACGGGCCAAAGTTTGTTGTGGGGCATCATGCGCCGCATGCTCTCTACCGCGGGAATTGTCGGAGATCCAAGCTCCGGGCGGAATCCGCGGGCGAGATCTTTGAAATAGAAGCTTGCGGGTCTTGTGTCGTAAGGCCCGTCCCCGTTGGTTGGCGGAGTCTGCGTCGAGAGATGAAGAAATATCCGGGTCCCATCCAGTTCCTCGGCCATCCGCGGCATTTCGGTAAGAATCGGATCCTCGGGGGTGGACTCATTTGCCGAACACCACAGTGCGATGCAGGCATGATTCCTGCGCCGCAGAAATCGATCGCGAGCGTTGACCAGCCACATTCCTGGGTCGTCCGGCATCAGCCCATTTGCTATTCCGAACTCTTCCCAAACCATCAAACCTAATTCATCGCAGACTTCAAAGAACTCCGGCTTATCGAGATTGCCCGCCCAGTTACGGATAAGATTGAAGTTCATCTCCTTTTCCATTCGCACGCGGTTCTCGAACCCTTCACGGTTGCAGCGGAGCATTCCCTCGTCCATGCCCCAGTTCACCCCGCGAACAAAGATGCGCTTCCCATTGCAGAAGAAGGTCAATGGCTCTTTGACTTCCACTTTCGGTTGCTCCGGCCCGGCTACGCCGTTCACCATCTTGCTCGTGTCCCACTGAGTATGCGTATCCGGGCGGTAGGTATATTCGCGGATTCCTATCTTGGACTTATTCACATCAGACAGTTCGCCGGCGCAAGCAACTTCAAGTGTCAGATCGTACAGATTCTGTTCGCCATGGCCGTTTGGCCACCAAAGCTTCGGATCGACAAGCGAAAGCTGTGGATGGGTCCGTTTGTCTAACTTCAGCTCCTTGATCTCCCCGCCTTCGAGTGCTACCGGGTGGCTGAACTCGATCTCTCCCAAACGTACCTTCAATTCTCCCTTGCAGGGCCGGCTGGAATGGTTCTTCAAATCCACCTTGAGGGTGACATCGGCGCGGCTCAAATTCCCGGCCTCGGGAAAATGAGTACTCGCAAACGGATTCTCGATGGTCACGTCGCCGGTAGCCGTAAGTGTCACGTGGTTCCAGATGCCCATATCGCGGTCGCGAATTGTCGGTAGCCAGTCCCAACTGTCGCCTGCCAGAATCGTCGGCTCGTTCCTGGGAAAATCGGCCGGCCATGTATATCCGCTGAGTTGCTTGGGCATGATCTTATCCGGTTTGGGAACCGGCATAATTAGCACCGCAATGCAATTCTTCTTTCCTGCGGCCATCAGTTCTGTAACATCGAACCGTCCGCGGATAAAAGCGCCGTCGATGCTTCCGGCCGTCTTGCCGTTCACGTAGACATAGGCACGATAATTGATGCCGTCGAAGTTCAGCCACACCCGTCTACCCGCGAAGCTCGAAGGTAACTCCAATTCGTTCCGGTACCACCAGTTTGTATGCGCGAAGAAGTCCGAGATCTGGCTTAAATAATCGCCATAGAACGGGTCCGGTATCGCGCCAAGGTTCAGATAACTGGTCAGCACGGTGCCGGGGACCGTGGCTATTAGCCACTTACTGTCGTCATAGCCGCAGGTGGAGACTGCTGCCGCCTTGTCCGCCAGCACCGCCTCGTTCACCAGGCGCCAGCCGCCACACAACTTCAGGCTGCCATCCGCCTCGGGTGGAGGAAGCGGCACCGGAACCGCCTCATAGCCTCCCACTCCATACACTTCAAATGCGGAAAGCTCAAAGCCGCCAGACTTGGCCTTCTCGCTCAAGAGCACTCTTACATAGCGCGCGCCGGTCTCGGGCAATTGAATCTGTTCCACGCCGCCCTTGCCGTCGAGCGTTTGATGCACGTCTGTCCAGCCCTCCACCAATCCCGTTTCCTGCGAAGGGCCATCATCCGTCGAGATCTGGACCTTGTGTGCAAGCGCGTAATTTGCGCCCCAGCGCAGCACTACGGAACGAATGTTGCACAGGGCTCCCAGATCGACATAGATCCATTGCAGATCGGCGTCCGAACTTTGCCAACTGGTGCTCGCTTGCCCGTCGGTAGACATATGCGCGGTGCTGATGAAATCTGCGGAACTGGATGCCCATGCGGCTCGGTTCAGCGCCACATTCCGTTCCGTGCTGGCCTCAGCCCACTTGGGTGACACAACCACCGTGGAAGCCAGAACTCCCAACTTCAAAACCTCGCGCCTGCTCCATTGAACCATTGCTCGATTCTCCTGTTCCCTGTGGCCTGCCGGGCGATTTGCAGCAAGATATCTGCCGCTCGCTCTCCACGGTAGACATGGTAACAAAAGGGTCCTTGCTCTCAAGCCAACAGCATGAAGACCTCAAGACAACCCGCGCCAAACGGTAATTCGGATCCGGACAAGCGCTTGATAAATCTGTTCGCGGGCTGTCTCTTGACAACCTCTACGACTCCGGTGTAACTATCTTCGTAAGTTTTTTGAAATGCGGCGCCACAGAGTCTGACTAGGCGCGCACGTTCGATGGAGCACGCCTTTATCCGCAGCGCCGAAGCAAAGGGAATCTACTACGGCCGTCGCCGGGGCACGGTTGCGTAAAGCGGAGGACGAGCTAAAACCGGCGATTCGCACAAACAACTGAATCCAAAGCTGCACCACTTTGAGCTTGATAGAAATTGCAGGGTGTCCAGTAAGCGTTTACTGATCATCAGATAAAGGCTTCATTTGGAGTTGTCACTGGACCGAAGAATCAGCCTTGCAGCTATATCGCGGCTCATCGAGGGAGTTCAAAGCCTAGCTGCGATCAAGTCGCGCGTCTGGGACTTTTCCCGTGCACTTTGGAGGCAATCTGTATGAAATACAATCCGATCCGTCACATTCGTTCTTTGGCCGCAATGCTGTCTGTGGCAGCATTGCTGGCGTTCTCCGCCAATCACGGTCAAGCGCAGGCTACGAATGGCCAGATTGTTGGCCAGGTTGCCGACCCGACGGGAGCAGTCGTCCGTGGAGCCGCCATCACCGCTACCGACGAAGACAAGGGTGTCTCGTTTACAGGGCAGACCGATGCCGCCGGCAACTACACGGTCCTCAGCGTGCCTCCCGGCATCTATTCGGTCACGGCCTCCGCGCCCGGATTCGCGGAGGCCAAATTCGCCCATGCCGTGTTGACCATCGACCAGCAATTGGCGCTCAACTTCAAGCTCAAAGTAGGCGATGTCTCCGCCTCGGTGGAGGTAACGGAAGCTCCCCCGGTGTTGCAGACCCAGACGGCTGAAGTGGGTACGGTCATCAGCGGCGACGCCGTGGTGGACCTGCCGCTGTTGGGCCGCAACTTTTACGATCTCACCATGCTGGTGCCGGGAGTTACCTCCGTCGGCGGCAGCATCAATAGCTTTGCGCTCTCCGTGAGCGGCCAGCGCGAGTATGCCAACTCCATCCAACTCGATGGCACCGAGTCCACCACAAATCGCACCCAGGACGTTACCGTCACACCCAACGTTGACTCGGTGGATGAGTTCAAGGTAATCACCTCGTCATACAACGCCGAATTCGGGAATGCGGCCGGCGGCGTCATCGCCGTGCAGACCAAGGCCGGTACCAACAAAATCCACGGCGACGCTTTCGAGTTCTTCCGCCCCAACTTCCTCTCCGCCAAGCAGGATTTGCCCGGCAACAATACGCCGCAGCCGGCGCCCGTTCTCAAACAGCACAACTTCGGCGGCACGCTGGGCGGCCCCATCAAGCGCAATCACGCCTTCCTTTTTGGCGCATATGAGGGCATGCGCCAGAAGAACGCCTACTCTTACGTCGACTCCACCATTCCCTTCGGCCTCATCAATTTCCCGGCCAACGGGGACGTTGATTTTTCCGGTCTCGTGGACCCCTTCGCGGGCCGGTCGGGCGTGGGCAGTGACGGCAACCCCTACCCAGCCGCTGGAACCGTTGATCCCATTCTTGATCCCCTTGTCTCGGTGGAAAACTACGGCTATTCCTCGCTGCAGTTCTCAGGCAACGTAATCCCCAATTCGCGCGTGAGCCCAGCCGGTTTGGCCACAATGATGAACTTCTATCCTAAGCCGAATCTGACCGGCATCGATAACGGCTGGTTCCGAAACTACGACGTCTACTCGCCAACCGACGATAACACCGATCATGTTGACAGCCGCTTCGACCAGGTCATCACCAGCAAAGACCGTTTGTATGCGGTCTATCACTGGCAGGCTGAAAACCTGCTGATCTCTGACCCGTACCACGGCAACACCGTTGTGCCGGGCGGCGGCGATGCCGACCAGGCCAACAAACAGGACGATGGCGCCCAATCCATCTCGGTCACCTATGATCGCATCTTCAGCCCCACCGCGCTCAACGAAGCTCGCTTCGGCTACCTGAACTATTATCAGGACCAGTACAGCCTGTTGAACGGAACTGATTACTCAACCAAGTTTGGGGCGGGCAACGTAGCCATTTCTGGATATCCGGCAACCATAGGCTATCCCTATATGTTTCTGGCCGATGGTTACCTGTCAGGCGGCTCCACGTACAAGCCCTACCACGTCCACGACCAGAACTATCAGTTCACCGACTCCTTTACCTGGAGCGGCCTGAAGCGGCATGAAATGAAGTTTGGCGGCGACTTGCGCCTGCTCAACTCTCACCCCAACTTCTCCCTCTTCCCTACCGGGTTCGAATACTACGAAAGCTATGGTTATGCCGAGACGTCAAACTTCTATACAACCTATATCGACAACGCCTATAACTGGGCGGGTGGATCGGATCTCGCCGACCTTGTTCTCGGGCTGCCGACAGACGTGTATATCGGCTTGCAGTTGACCTCTCCCCACACCAAGAGCTGGAACCTGGACTTCTACGCCCAGGACTCGTTTAAGGTAACTCCTCGTCTGACCCTCAACTACGGCCTGCGCTATGAGTTCCAGGAGCCATGGACCGAAGCCAACAACGACATGTCCAATTACAATATCGCCAGCGGCAATATCCTGCTGGCTGGCCGCGCGGGCGCTTCCAACTCACTTGTCAATCCGCGCAAAGACCAATTCTCGCCGCGTTTTGGTTTCGCCCTCACCCTTGATCCGAAGACCATACTCCGGGCCGGTGGCGCCATCTTCTATTCACCTGAAAACGACGGCCGCGAAGACTATCTCACCAAAAATACCCCGTTTGCCGAGCAGGCCTCCTATACCGACTGGGTATACAACGGACCCGCGGCTGCTCTGCCGGCGTCTCCCTGGGAGTACCAGTTGGATGCCGGCGTGCCCCGCAACACCGCTATCAACATCCCCAGCTCAGGTGTCATCGTCCCCTCGACCTTGGTCAATGGGAACCTGGAGACCACCTATGCGGTGAACCCCAATATCAAGACAGGGACAACCGGATCCTTCAACCTTTCAGGGCAGCGCCAGTTGACCAAAACCATTGCGCTGGACATGGCCTGGGTAGGTTCCATTTCCAGGCACCTGTCGTATGAAGTCGGCGACATCAACGCCAATCCCGCCAACTCCGCAAACAATTATGACAACCTTTTGACCGCTTACCTGGGAAAGATTCAATATCTGAGCGACGGCGGACTTAGTAGGTTCAACTCGCTTCAGGTGAAGGTCACCAAGCAGACCTCGAGAAACACCAGCTTCCTGGCCAGTTACACCTGGAGCCACAGCCTTGATAACGGCCCCGCACCGTTCGACATCGGCCTCAACAACGATTACCCCCAGAATCCCTACGACTTGCGCAGTGAATATGCTTCCTCCGACACCGACGTGCGCCACAACTTCGTCTTCAGTGGCTCCTACAACCTGCCCTTCGGCAAGGGCCAGCCGATTGGTTACAACTGGGGACCGGTGCTGAACGCCATTGCGGGCGGATGGCGCTACAGTCCCATCGCCACAGTCCACTCGGGAAACCCAATTAACGTAGTCCGGGGCAACAACCCAGCCTCCATCCTGCCCGGTCTGCGACCCAATGTCGTCGGCGACCCGAATCTGCCGCGCAAGCAGCGAACCGTCCTCCATTACTTCAATACCGATGCCTTCAACGTCAACGGGCTCGGTCCCTCTGTGTTTACTCCTGGCGACGCCGGCCGCAACATCATCGTCGGTCCGGGGTACATCAACCTTGATTCTTCGTTGGCCAAGGACTTCAAGTTGGAGAACAGGTTCACGATGCAGGTGCGCGCGGAAGCCTTCAACACCTTCAACACCGTGCACCTCGCGGGTCCGGATGGCAACTACAGCGATCCTACCTTCGGCCAGATTTCAAGCACCTTCTCCTGGCGCGTGGCACAGCTCGCCGCCAAGATTATCTTCTAGGTCGAGTCTCTCGTTGGTTTATTCTTGCCGGAGCGGTGGCCGTTAACACTGGCGCCGTCTCCGGCGGTTTTTTCTCCCGTTCGGGAGCATCCGCATCGCCAAGTTTTAGGAGTTCGTTTCCATGATCCAACTTTTGCCCGGCTCTCCTGTGCGTGTGGCGGCCGGATTATGCAGGCTCTCTCGAGCTGCCAAGTTCGCCCTGTTTCTGGCCCCGCTCTCCCTTATCAACGGTTTTGCGCAAAATGGTTCCTTCACCGCGTCTCACTCCTTCTTTATCGATTGTTCAACAGGCAATGCCGGGGATGGATCCAGCGCCCATCCGTGGAACAGCTTGGCCGCGGCGCAGGCTCATCCATTTGCGGCCGGGGATCGCATCGCGCTGGCGCGTGGCACAGCTTGCCAGGGAAGCTTTTCACCGCAAGGCTCAGGTGCCGAGGGAAGCCCTATTCGCCTGACTGCCTATGGGCAAGGTCCGCGCCCGCGCATCGTTTCCAGCGTTAAGGACCGCCAGGTGCTGCTTCTCTTCAATCAGGAATATTGGCAAATCGACTCACTCGATCTCTCCGGAGCCAACACCTATGGCATATTTGTCAGCGGAGACAAGGGCACCTTGCACCATATCTATCTTGAAAATCTCTTTGTTCACGATGTCCAGGGCGGGGAGTTGAAACACAAAGATAATGGCTTGGTCGTCGTGGGGCCGAGCAAGGCCGGTGTCGTCTTTGAAGATGTGCTTGTGGACGGAGTCGTGGCTGCGCATACCAATCAATGGGCCGGAATTCTGGTGGGAGGCGGTCCTTTCTATTCTCCGCCGGATGCGCCATTGAACCACCATGTGATCGTGCGCAACTCCAGTGTCGAGGATGTTTATGGCGATGGCATCGTTCTCTTCCGCGACTCGGATGGCCTGATCGCAACCAGCACAGCGTGGCAGACCGGCATGCAACCCACTCAGAACATCGGTACGCCCAACGCCATCTGGACCTGGACCTGCACCGATTGCACGGTGAAGGACAACGAGGCCTTTTTGACCGACAGTCCTGGCGTAGATGGCGGCGCGTACGACATCGACTGGGCCAACACCCGCAACACCGTCGAGCGTAACTTCGCCCACGATACTCAGGGCTACTGTTTTGCGGTCTTCGCGGCCGGCTACGTAACAAGTGATAGCGTGGTGCGCAACAACCTATGCATTGACAACGGCCTGAGCCCGCGGCTCGCGGCTCTGCAAGGCGCGGTCTACCTGCTCACGTGGAATGGCGGCGTCATTCGCGGATTGCGCATGGAGCGAAATACGATTCAGTGGAATCCTGCGGTGGCCACGGCTGCGGCCATCGTCGATGATGCAACCACCGATGGAGCGCCGGTCACGTTCACCGGCAATCGGATCGAATCCGCGGCGCCGCTCTTTTATCGCGCCAATGCGCAGTTTGCGCCCTCGGCAAATGTTTACCATTACGCGGGTCCCGGCGAGGCTAAGTTCACGCTCGCCGGCCGGCACAACGTTACGCTCGCTGCTCTGCAAAACGCGGGCATCGAAAAGGGAACGACGCTCGAACAAGGGATGGCGCTGGTGCAGGAGGCAACTTCGCTGCGCTTGGATGCCGCCGTCGATCTCACTCTCGACGCAGACGGCTTGCTCGCGCCTGCCCCGCGCGCGCAGTTGATGGTGCTGCGCAGTCTGGCCGCGCAATACGGTCCTGCCGCACTGGCGGTAACCGTTCATCTTCACACCGCGGCAAACTCTTCCGCGGAAGAGACGGTGGCGCAGGCCAATGCCTTGCTCGACCTGGACGCTGGCTCAATCCAATTCGATCGCGAAGGCCAACAAGGGGGTGTCCTTAGCCTGTTGGCGGCAGATGGCCATCTGCTCGAACAGTGGCGCGGCTTCCAGAATGCTGCCACTCTGGGTGGTGCGGTACGTACCCGCCTCGGCGCTCCACACTTCGCAGCCATGCCCCAGGCATCATCCACGGAAGGAAAGCAATGATCCGTCCTTTGATTGCTCCACGCTGTCTCCGCCTCGCCGCATTATTGGCCGCTGTTGCGACCTTGCCACTCATCACCCACGCGCAAACCGAGCCGCCAACGCCGGCGCTCCACGCGCCCATCTCGGTCTATAACAACTGGTCCTCGTACGACGAGCTTTCCGACAATATTCCGCTGACGGAATCGCTGGCCATGCGCGAAGTGGACGAGTTGCTGCGCCTGAAAAAGGTTGGCGTCCGCTTCGACTACTACATGATGGATGCCTTCTGGTTCGCGCCCGACGGTGGGTACCGCATCTGGCGCACGCCCAACTGGCCCAACGGCCCCGACGCGTGGATCAAAAAGTGCCAGGCCAATGGCGTACGTCCCGGCCTATGGTTCAGCACCAACACGTTGGTCAAGATTCAGGCTGCGCCCGCATGGAAAGATTCACTCAACAAGGACGGCGGCGCCATGTCGTTCTCTGAGGGCGGCTTTCTTCCTGACTTCATGAACGTCCTGCAGTACTGGTACGACCACGGCATCCGTATGTTCAAGTTCGACTTCGTTGACCTGACGGTGGCTACTCCAACCACTGCTGCCAAGCTCAGCAAGGCCGAGATCAAGGAGCGCAACGCCGATGCCTTCCGCGAAGCCCTGCGCGTCTTCCGCCAAAAGAATCCCGAGGCCGTGCTTCTTGCCTTCAACGGTTTCGGCGGCGACCTGGACAACACCGTGAATCCCCTGCCTTTTCACGATCCCACTGACCTGCGCTGGCTTTCGGTCTTTCAGATGGAGTACACCGGTGACCCGCGCCCCTCCGACGTGCCCGAAGCCAGTTTCTGGCGATCCATGGACATTTACAGCGATCACATGGTGCGTCGCTTTGAGCAGTCGGGCTTCCCGTTGGAGCGCATCGACTCCACCGGCTTCATGGTAGGCAAGACGGGCACAATCTATTACCGCGGCATGCACGCGTGGAAGGGTGCCTATCTGCTGATGATGGCGCGCGGTGGCTGGGTCAACACCGTGCATGGCAACCTGGAACTGATTCAAGGCAAGGATGCCCAGTGGATGGCGCGCGCACAGGCCCTCTTCTTCGAGTTGCAAGGGCTGGGGCGCATCCATACCTTCGGCGGCATACCCGGCGACATTGAACCTTACGGCTTTGGAGGCGTCACCACGCGCGGGGCGGTCTACGTGGTTATGAATCCCGGCCAGTCCATCGCCGCTCTCACGCTTCCACAACTTGCGCCGGACCAGCCACCTCTAGGCGCGGGCAGGGTGCAATTTCGCGATGCCGGATTCACGCCTCGTCTGAGCGGCAACAAAATCACCCTCGGCCCCGGCCAGATGGCCATGGTGGGCTATGGAGCCTATGCCGCTCCCTCCTACGACTTCGGCATTCAAGAGGATGTAGTCATTCCCAACTTCATCCAGCCTGTCTCAGCCGAGTTTCACGTCACCGCACCGGGCACCATCGAGGCCAGCATCCAACCGCCAGCCAAAGGCGTACTGCGCGTAATCATGCGCGAGCGCACGCCAGATGGTTATATTCGCCGCACGTGGGCAGGTGGCCCGCCCAACGGCGAGAACATGGGCAAGGTCTTCACTGTGGATGCCACGCAGGAAGGCCGCGTGATTCCAGTGGCCATCGATTACGACAAGATCGTGTGGAGCGGTCTCTCCTGGGCCGTGGGTGAAATCAAGGCCGCGGACCTTGCTCCCGATAAGCCGGTCACAGTCCGCTTCCACTCCGGTGAAAAGGACCCCGTCAAGCTGGACGGAGCAGCTTACCAGGTCATGTATTGATTGGGACGCTACATTCCTAGCCCTTGATGATAGTAAAAGTGCTCGAACTGTTTTGGATCTCAGCAATCTTTGAATTGACAATGGTGAGGTTGCCACTGGCATCCTCGCGCACCCACAGTCCGTGCCGCGCACTTGTTCCGATTCCGTAGTTGGGGATGTTCACATTTTCCAGCCGCGCATTTGAAAGCGTGCCCTGTCCGTGCTTGCTGCCGGGACCCACAATGCTAAGTCCGTCTGAGATGCTGTCCTTGATATCTACGTCGCTGATGTTCACGCCTGAAATACTGCGGCGATCCATGCAAATTTGAACGGCAGCCCGCCAGGCCCACTCGTGATCGAACCCGCCGCAGCGGACAAGCTCGCAATTTCTGACAACGGTTGTTCCGCTGAAATTGTTGTCAATTTTGCGGCTCTCGTTCGAAGTAGGAAAAGTGCTGCTGATCAGGATGCCGCAGCCGGCAGTGATATCGGTGAAAAGGCAGTTCTCTATGCGGTTATTCGCGCCGCCGTAGATCGCCCCGCCGTTGGCAAGGAAAGGTAACTGGCCCGTGCAGTGGCGAAAAACGTTGGACCCAGGCGATGACGCCTGCTGAACAAAAGTTTGGTCGAATGCTGTCGGCCACATGGCAAAACAATCGTCGCCGGTGTTCCGGGTCGCGCAGTTCTGGACCACTGAGTTCCTCGTATCCGTGCAGAAGTTGATGCCGTCGGCCAGGGTATTGCGAAGACGGCAACTGTCAACGACCACATTATTGCAACCATAAAACCACATGCCGACTTTGGTGTGCTCCACCCAGATGCGGGTGATGGTGGAATTCTCGCCGCGTGCGCCAATAATCCCGTCATTCGGCTCTCTGTCGCTTCGGTAGTTCAATTTCCCGACGATCGCAAAATCCGCGATGTGAATGTTACTCCCGCCCACTTTGAATCTCACTCGCCGGTCGGCTTGGCTGTAAAGTTCGTCATCGCCAACAAAGTTTGTGTGCCACATGCCTGCGCCCTGGATCGTTACATCGGAAGGTATGTCGATGTCGCCAGTCAGCTTGTAGCCCCCGGCCGGTACCCAGACGGCCTTACGCTGCTTCACAGCTTCGGCTATGCACTTCTTCAACGCCTCGGTATCATCGCTCTGGCCATTGCCGCCCGCCCCAAAGCTGGTCATCGAAAGCGAATTCGCAGGCATGGGCAACGGCGGCGCAATATGTTCAAGATCAACCAGGTCAACAATGCAGTAGGGAGCATCATCCGCAGGCTTTTGCAGCCGGACCACGTCGCCCTTGGCAAATGCCAGCCCCTTCAATCGAACATCGTTGTAAAAGTTCCTTGGCTTGCCCGCTTTCGGATCATTCGTGAAAGGATAGGTGCCATAGAGCCACGTGTACTTGGATGTAACAGGAACTTGCTTAACAAGCTTGCCATTCCGGTAGAGGCTAAGGTTCGAATGAATCCCACCACCATCCTGAGAGTCGGGCAGACAATAACGAACCACCATGGCATTCGCAGGGGATTTCACTGTGAACTCTACATACTCCCCTGCCGCAGCGAGCTTCACGCATTTCTGACCGGAGGACTCTGTTTCAACAAGGAAGGGTTCATACCTGGGACCCAACACCGTGCCGGTCGTTTTCATATCTTCCGCTTGATAGGTTGTCCACGGCATGTCCGCGCCAACACCACCACGGGTTGAACTGAGGCCAGCAGCAGCAGATTTCTTCAACGTCGCCGCAAATAACGGATCGGGCAAACGAGTGAGCAAAGCTGTGCCTGCCAGAGCCATACCCGAAGCAAGAACTTCTCTTCTATTCATGCAATAACACCTGTCGCTTTCCACAATTCTCGTCAGCCGGCGCGCTATTCGAGGAGCTTACACACTCACCCCTTGCGCCCTGTTGTTTCAAGTTCCAACACACTATAGCAGTAACGACCTGAGAACAAAAGAACTTGCACGGGCTGCATTCGACAGAGCAGGCAACGGGGAAATGCAGGGAATTCCCCATATCCACACTCGAACACAGAGTCACATTTCACATGAGCGATGATTTGCCTGCCGCGCTGTCCTTCGATGCGTGTGGAATCTTCCGCGCAGCCTGTGCTCGCCGTAACGTGCGGGCACAGGGGAAGCGCTCATGAGGAATTCGCCCTTTAGCCGGCGCTCTTCACGCGGACCACCGTGATCTTCTCAAAACCCTCTTCAAACACCGGCGGTTTCAGCTTCTCGGCCATCTTGCGCATCACGTCTTCGCTCACTGAGCGGTCGCGCTTGCTGTTGCGCTCCAGGCAGACCTCGAGAGGCACATCAAAGAAGACCGCCTGCACCTCGTAGCCAAAGCTCTTGGCCATCTTGATCCACTGGCGGCGCTCATGGATGGAGAGGTTGGTGGCGTCCACGTAATTCAGGGGCATGCGCGCAATCAGCCTTGCCCGCAGCAGCGACCGCAACGTTGAGAAAACCAGTCCCTGGTATCGCTGCTCCTCTACATCGTCGAAGAGGATGTTGCGCAGCAGGTCACTGGACAATGGGGTAACGCCCCGGCGGCGAAACCACGTAGTCTTGCCCGAGCCGGGCAGGCCGATAGCCAGCACGACATAGCCCTTGGGAACCCCGGGGACGCGCTCCGCGGCTTCCGGCTCTGTCGAAGGTTCCGACGGCGTCTCCGGCTGCGTTTCAAGCTCGAAGCGTCCGGAACTCGCCGGTTCATTCCACTCCGGCTTGGCGGGGCGCGGCGGAGCCGGGGGCCTGTGCGCCGGGGGCGGGGCGGGATGGGTGTGGCTTGGGCGAGATTGCTGGACCGGCGCTGCGGCCGGGGGGTCGTCTGGATAGAACGGCACCAGCGGAGCTGGTTGATTCGATGGAAGTTCCTGGCCGATCTTGCCTGTGGATTCCGAAATATTTGGAGTACGTCTGGAGCGTCTTCTCATGCCGCTTTCAACACCTGCGTAATGTAATCGGAATACCACACTTGCCGAGGGCGCTGCAAATAGTGTGCACTCCGTCACATACGGCCCTTCACACCAGGGGGCACACTACCGGTGAGGGAGTTTCTGCTCAAAAGACAGGAACAGATGAGTTTTCATCTCGTTTCCGTTGATGAGGGTGTTACGATCATGGGTTTGGTGGAAATGCATTTCGGGCTTCATCCAGACGCCGATCGACCCAAGCCCAAACCAAAGATTCATCGATTACGAAGGAGAAATCACACATGGCAGTAAAGGTTGGTATTAACGGCTTCGGCCGCATTGGCCGCAACGTTCTGCGCGCCGCGCTTGGCAACAAGGAAATTGATTTTGTCGCCGTCAACGACTTGACCAGCCCGGCAACGCTGGCCCACCTGCTCAAGTACGACTCGATCCTGGGCAACCTGAAAAACGAAATCGTCGCCGGTGAGGACTTCATCTCCGTCGATGGCAAGAAGATCAAGGTTTTTGCCGAGAAGGACCCGGCCAAGCTGGACTGGGCCTCTGTCGGTGCACAGGTAGTCGTTGAGTCGACAGGCCGCTTCACCGACGCCAACGACGCCAAGAAGCATCTCGGCACGACCGTGAAGAAGGTCATCATCTCTGCACCCGCCAAGAACGAGGACATGACCATCGTGCTCGGCGTCAACCAGAACAAGTATGACCCGGCCAAGCACAACATCCTTTCCAACGCCAGCTGCACCACCAACTGCCTGGCGCCGGTCGTCAAGGTGATCCTGGAAACATGCGGCATTGTCAGCGGCATCATGACCACCATCCACAGCTACACCAACGACCAGGTCATTCTGGACTTCCCGCACAAGGACCTGCGCCGCGCCCGCGCCGCTGCCCTTTCCATGATTCCCACCTCGACCGGCGCCGCCAAGGCACTCAAGCTGGTCATCCCCGAGAGCTCGGGCAAGCTGGACGGCTTTGCCATCCGCGTCCCAACACCCAACGTCTCGATCGTCGACTTGACCTTCATCGCTGAGAAACCCATCACCGCCGAAGCTCTGAACGCCGCCTTCAAGAAGGCTTCCGAGGGCGAATTGAAGGGCATTCTGGGCTATGACGCCAACCTGCTGGTCAGCTCCGACTTCAAGGGCGACCCACGCAGCTCGATCCTTGACGCCCCGCTCACCAAGGTGGTGGGCAACAGCGTGAAGGTGCTGAGCTGGTACGACAACGAGTGGGGCTATTCCAACCGCGTCGTTGACCTGATCGGCTTCCTGGCCAAGAAGGGCCTGTAAACCAACCATTCAATCGCTCGGTGACCCATCCTTGACGCGCATTTTGCGTCAAGGATGGGTCACCGCACACCGCACCTACCTGCCATGCGCCAGAATATCAGCGGCGATTCTCCTTACGAGCCCATCATCGGCTTTTCCCGCGCCGTGCGCGTGGGCCAGGTCGTGCATCTGTCCGGTACCGGCCCGGTCGGCGCTGAAGACCAGGACGCGACCGGCCAAACCCAGCGCATCTTCTCGGTCGCCCAGGAAGCTCTGGCCAAAGCCGGCTCCTCGTTCGCCCATGTGTTCCGCACCCGTATGTACCTGACCCATGTCGAAGACTGGGAAGCGGTAGGCCGCGTGCACGGCGAGTACTTCGCCCAAACGCGACCGGCAGCCACCATGGTGGTGGTGGCCGCGCTGCTCAACCCCGCCTGGCGCGTCGAAATGGAATTCGAGGCGGTCATACCCGACGGGGAATGACTGAACACAACAATCCCGATCGGCGGTTCCTGATCTCTGATCTCTGACCCCTGATCCCCCAAAAGGAAGGCACACTCCCATGCCCAAGCTCACCATTCGCGACATCGACTTAACCAACAAGCGCGTGTTCATCCGCGTCGACTTCAACGTGCCGCTGACCGAAGACGGCTCGACCATCACCGACGACACCCGCATTGTGGCTACGCTGCCCACCATCCAGTACGCCCTCCAACACAAGGCCAAGGTGATCCTGGCCTCGCATCTGGGCCGTCCCAAGGGCAAGCCCAATCCAAAGTACTCGCTGCGCCCGGTGGTTGACCGGCTGCGCGAACTGCTTGACAAGGCTCTCGGCGAAAAGGTCAACGTGGCTTTCTCGCCGGACTGCATCGGCGAAGTGGCCAGCCAAATGGCGCGGCAACTCGAATCCGGCCAGGTGCTGCTGCTTGAAAACCTGCGCTATCATGCCGAGGAAGAAGCCAACGATCCGGCCTTCTCAAAGGCGCTGGCTTCGCTGGCCGATGTCTACGTGAATGACGCTTTCGGCTCCGCGCACCGCGCTCATGCCTCCACCGAGGGGATTACGCATTTCCTCAAGCCCGCCGTAGCCGGCCTGCTGATGGAAAAAGAAATCACTTATCTCGGCAAAGCGCTCGAAAACCCCGAAAAACCCTTCGTGGCCATCATCGGCGGCTCCAAGATCTCCGGCAAAATCGACGTCATCGATAACCTGCTCGACAAGGTAAACACCCTGGTCATCGTCGGCGGCATGGCGTACACCTTCCAGCGCGCCCTCGGTGTGGCCACCGGCAAGAGCCTCGTCGAAGAGGACAAGATCGATATGGCCAAAGCGGCCATCGAGAAGGCCAAGGCCAAGGGAGTCGAACTGCTGCTACCCGTGGATAACGTCCTGGCCGACAAGTTCGCCCCCGACGCCAACACCCAGCCGTGGGATTGCTCGGTTGACTTCCCTGCCGACTGGCAGGGTCTGGACATCGGTCCCAAGTCCATTGCGGCCATCGAAAAAGTAGTCGCGGCCGCCAGGACCATTGTCTGGAACGGTCCGGCCGGCGTCTTCGAATTCCCCCGCTTCGCCGTGGGAACCAACGCCATCGCCAAGGCCGTTGCGGCCAACAAGTCTGCCATCTCCATCATCGGCGGCGGCGACTCGGTTTCTGCCATCAACAAGACCGGCCTCGCCGATCAAATCACCCACATCTCCACCGGCGGCGGCGCCAGCCTCGAGTTCCTCGAAGGCAAGAAACTCCCCGGCGTGGAAGCGTTGACTGACAAGTAACTCTGCTTCACCAACCAACAAGGCCCCACATCTGGCGCAAAATCCGTGCTGGATGTGGGGCCTCTCCATATGAAATCCGATGGACATTCCGGCAGGAGAAAAACATTGGGATATTACACGCGGGTCTTATCGAAGGATGAAGAGTTTCCCCCATTCGAGGAGCTTGCTGAGTTGCTTCATGCCGGGCACCCCGGCTATAAGCTATCCATCGAAGAAGGAAGCGACGAGGCATGGGAGACTCTCCTGCTCTGCGGCGACGATGAGGTCGAAGTCGCACTGATCGAGCGGAATCCCGTGACGGATGGTTCCGTCGGCCAGGACGAGATCGCCGATTTCCTCGAGGACCTCCAGGACTGCAAGCCGGAATCCGGCGTCCAATGGCTCGCCGAATATCTCACTGAGGTCAAGACGATCTACGCATTCCAGCACCTGCAAGGATCGAATACGGTGGAGGGCGGCAACGCCCTCCATGCGCTGCGCTCGGCTCTCTGGGAACGCGGAGACGCAATTATTCAAGCTGACGGCGAAGGCTTCACCAATGAGGACGGCTACCATATTGTCTGGCAGTTTTCTGACTCGGTCTCAGGGCCCTGGAACATGGGCATCCTTCAAGACGGCATCTGGCATCATTTCAGAATGGATCTGGGCGATCCCGATCATCGGGCCGCCTTCCTGAATGGCGAAGTGCCGCCTGATTTATCCGAAATTCAGACATCAGGCCTGCCTGATTAGCGCGCCCCTTTCCATCCCTTGCCGCCCGCGATTCCCCCTTGTGCCCGCCGTCACCCCGGCACTCGCATTCCATCCACTAAAATTACCCTGAGGAGTTCTGAAAAAATGCCGCGTAAAGCACTCATTGCCGCCAATTGGAAGATGTTCAAGACGCCTGCCGAAGCCAAGGCGTTTGTCGATGCCTTTTTGCCCCTCGTTGCCGGCCACACGCGCGACGAGATCGCCCTGTTTCCTTCGCCCGTTCTGCTGCCCACCGTAATTGCAGCAGCCAAGGGCTCCAACGTTGCCGTGGGCGCGCAGAATATTCACTTTGCCGAAGAGGGCGCCTTCACCGGAGAAACTTCCGTGGGCCAACTGCTTGCCGTGGGCGGAACCCATACGCTGATAGGCCACTCCGAGCGCCGGCAGTACTTTGCCGAGACCGACGAGATCGTCAACAAGAAGCTGCACACGGCCCTCAAGCACGGCCTGATCCCCGTCGTCTGCGTGGGCGAAGTACTCGCCGAACGCGAAGCCGGCAAGACCGCTGAAGTGCTCAAGACCCAGGTTGCCGGAGCGTTTGTTGGCATCACCGCCGAAGCCGCTAAGCCCATCGTCATTGCCTATGAGCCCGTATGGGCCATCGGCACCGGCAAGACCGCCACGCCGGAGATCGCCGTCGACGCGCACAAGATCATCCGCGCTGAAGTGGCCAAACTGCTGGGCCCCGCAGTCGCCGCCAACGTCCGCATTCTCTATGGCGGCAGCGTCAAGCCGGATAACGCCAAGGCCCTCATCGGGCAGGAAGAAATCGATGGCGCGCTCGTCGGCGGCGCCAGCCTCAAGCCCGACTCCTTCGCCGCTATCGTCAAGTACTAAATTCTCATCGAGTTTCGATCGGTCGCGAATCCTCCTTCGCGGCCGATCGAAACATGACTCATGGCTCAGCGTGGCCCATCGCTCTTCCATGGGCCGTGAAAGCTGTTACAACTTCACCCGCAGTTCGCCTTCCTCAACCCTCGCCTCCAGCACTTCGACCTTCAACTCCGGATCCTGTTCCGTAGCGCCGGTGTGCAGGTCGAAGGCATACGCGTGCCACGGGCACACCACCCGGCCCTGCTCCACGATTCCCAACCCCAGCGGCCCTCCCTGATGCGGACAAACGCCATTGACTACGGCGATGGTCCCGTCCACGCGGGCCACGCACAAGTCCCGGCCCTGGACGGTAAACTCGGCAACCTCGCCCTCGGCGGGCAGCTCGGACGCGGAACAGACACGAACAAATTGAGACATAATGGATGCTCCTCGCGGCGGATCGCCGACAGCCAGGGTAACCGGCCTCCGCAATTAGCATAAAAGGGGAAGCTCCGCCTCAGGCGGAAGATGAAAGCAAAGTGTATGCCGCGCAAGAAGATCCAGCCCAGGCCGGCGCCCGCCTCCGCCTTTGAGCAGTTGTGGAGCAGCCTGCGTACCCAATCCACGCCACCGCCCGCGGTTCCAGGCCGCTGGCTGCTTGTCGCGGGGAGCCTGGCCATCCTGGCCTCGGCGGTGTGCGCCTGGGGCGCGCTGTGCCTGCTGTTCTGGCAGGGGAGCTGGCAGTTGCTCTATCATCCCGCGTCTGCCGTGACGCGTACGCCGGCAAGCGCGGCGCTGGCCTTTGACTCAGTTGGATTCGCCACCTCCGAAGCCGGCGAATCCCGCCTGAAAGGCTGGTGGATTCCGTCGGCGCCGGATGCCCGGTACAGCCGATTCACTGTGCTCTACCTGCACGGCCAGGACGGCAACCTGGGCGATACGGTGGACATCTTGGCTGCGCTGCACGAGGCGGGCGTAAACGTGCTGGCCTTCGACTATCGCGGTTACGGGCAGAGCCAGTTTGCCCGTCCCAGCGAGGCCCACTGGCGCGAAGACACGGAATCGGCGCTCCAGTACCTCACCGGAACCCGCCATGTAGTCTCCAGCACAATCATTCTGGACGGCAGGGACCTGGGCGCCAACCTGGCGCTGGAGATTGCCGCCAGGCATCCGGAGTTGGCAGGCGTGGTTCTGGAATCGCCTCTCGCCTCGCCGGTGAGTGTAATCTTCAACGATCCGCGCGCGCGGCTGGTTCCGGCGCACTTGCTGGTGCGGGACCGTTTCGATGCCGACACGCCGGCTGCGGCTCTGCGGATTCCATCGCTCTGGTTTCTTCAGACCTCATCAATCGCACAAGCCGGCTCGACTCCAAAGCCTGATGCTTTCCAGAAGGTCAGTGCGCCAACGACGCTGGTTTGGCTTACACCTTCTTCAGACGCCAACAAGGATTTGGCGAATGGCCTTTCACGCTGGCTCGACGCTTGGCCACACCCGGCGACGGCAAGAGCGCCCGCGGTCAATCGGTAAATACAGCCCTGTCTTCATGTCTCAATTTCAAGCGGTATTACGGTCAGGCGGTAGTCCTTCGGGCTGTTCCAATTCCCTGCCGTAAACACAAATACTCTGTTCGAGGTCTGAAATTTCGGACATATCTGCGGTGAATAGTAGCCGGAGGGCATGGATTCGTACGAGCCTATCCGGGTCCAGGGCCCCCAGGGCCGCGGCGACTCATAGAAGTCCCATGCGGTATGGGTCGCCGCCCCAGCCATCTTTCCACCGCCCGCTGGATAATACCACCCGATCATGAAATACCTTTGCTGAGAATGCAGGTACACGGCGCCCGCCATGCCAAATCTGCCAGATTCGCTAAGAACCGGTTTGGCATCGTTCATGTCTTTCGTCCAGGAGGTCGCCAGCTCGCCGTTCCCACCCCTGAAGAACTCCCAATCGGAGCCATTCAGAAGGCCTATTTTGGATCGCGCCACGCGGCCCAGCACCACGTCGTCGCCGCAATCCCAAAAGCCGTTGTTTGATAGGGCGTAGATATAGTCGCCCACATGAGCCTGTCCCCATCCTTTGCGGCCAAATTCAATGAAGTAGGGGGTAGCGAAGCGCTGTCCTGGAAACATCGGTGCCCGATAGTTCACGTCGGCCGGGCGTGTCCAGGTTCGCCCATAGTCGATGCTCTTGATGATGCTTGCATTGTGTGCCGGTTGTCTCCGGTGAGGGTCTCCGCTCACTTCTCCATACTTATGCCGGGCGACAACCAGATATAAGGCGCCGTCAAGGAAAGTGCAGCCGCTGGATTTCCACGTGCATCCATCCGGGCCTGTCTTGCCTGCTTCTCCATAGTCCGCCATCGGATTCACTGTGATTCCGCTCAGGTGCAACGGGTCGCTTCCATCGATTCGATTGAACGCAACGTTCGCACTGGGCGCCTTGTGAAATCCCGTGGTATCGTTCGACGGCGAATAGAGGTTATCGTCTGCGCCCCACGCCGCTACCCAGGTATCGCCGCTGTTTTCGTCCACCGGAACCGGAGTTCCGACGTGCACCGCGCGCAGGCGGCGGCTTTGTCCGCCCGAAAGGAATGCCGGAAGCAGAGTGGCGCCATGAAGCTTGAGTGTCGCCGATAGCGCCGCCAGTAAAGAACCGCTGATGAGATCTCGTCTTCGCATATCCATTGCCCCTTACGCTTCGGCCGCCCCACGCCTGTCTCGTCTGCCCGCTGCCGTTATCGCGGCATATCCCGGTGCAGCGCCTTCACCTGATAGCCGGCGCGCTTGAGTTCCCTGGCCATCTCTTCGGCCATCATCACGCTGCGGTGCTGGCCGCCGGTGCAGCCAAAGGCCACGGTCAGGTAGCTCTTTCCTTCTTCCACGTAATGCGGCAACAGGTAGAGCATCAGGTTCGTCACGCGGGCAAGAAACTCCGCCGTTTGTGGAAACCCGCGTACATAAGCGGCCACTTTGGGGTCCTGGCCGGTAAGCTTGCGAAACTCGGGCACAAAATGGGGATTGGGCAGGAAGCGGACATCGAAGACCATATCCGCGTCCAGCGGCACGCCGTTCTTGAAGCCGAAGCTCAGGCAGGAAACCAGCAGGCGCTTGGACTCTTTCTCTTGGCCAAACCGGTCCAGAATGTGCGCGCGCAGCTCATGCACATTGAAATTTGAAGTATCGATCAGCGTGTCCGCGACATTGCGAATGGGGTCAAGCAACTGCCGCTCTTCCACGATGGAGCGCGACACCGTCTCCGACCGGCCCAGGGGGTGGGGCCGCCGCGTCTCGGAGTAGCGGCGGACCAGCACAGCGTCCTGCGCATCCAGAAAGACCACCCGCGTGGGCAGAAGCTTCCTTACGCTCTTCAGGATCTCCGGAAGGCGGTCGAGCGTCGCTCCTTCGCGTACGTCCACCACGATGGCGGCGCGTTTCACTTCGACGGATTCAACCACCAGCCCGGCAAAATTTGGCAGCAGTTCCAGCGGCAGGTTGTCCACGGCATGAAAGCCCAGGTCCTCAAACGCCTTGAGGGCCGAGGCCTTACCTGCACCGGAGATTCCGGTAACGATAACCAGTTCTTTGTCTGGTCTCGTCAACGATTTTGAGCGTGTGGCATCCGCTTGCGGCAATTTCGCCGCAGGCGCCGGTTTCTGGGGCGTCATGCGCACATGCTACACCGAAGAGCCGGTCGCAGCCACCGGGCGCGTTTATCCAGCACTCCAATCTGGCAAGGTCGAGAGCTTATGCCGGATCTGGCGCATCCGGCAACAAGTCATCTCGACCCATTTTGCAATCGCATCCTGTTGCGTGGGGGTTTCCATGCTGGCCCCCGCCAGTTCTTAAGGAATCTCCACCAACTCCATCTGCCCGTCGCGGCGGCGGTGGAGCACAAACAGATCTCCGGCAGGATTACGGAAGATGAACAGGTCGCGGTCGCGGAACTCCGCCTCCTTCACCGCTTCCTCGATGGTCATGGGCCTGATGGCAATGGCTTCGGCGCTGTTCAGGACGTGCGGCTCGACCACGGTAGCGCGGGATGGGAATGAGTGCACGGCAATCGACGCGCGCGGCTTTGCACGGGCTGGTTTTTCATTCTCGACAGCAGCTTCCGGCTGAGCGGGGCGAGCCTTGGGCCGGGCAACCGGAGGTGCGGTCAGCACCTTCTCTTCCTTGGGCAGCCGCTTGCGCTCCAGCCGCCGGTCCCTGTACCGGCGTGCCTGGTTTTCGGCGTGCTCGATCGCCTGCCGCAGCGCCGCATCCAGGGTGTCGGCCTTTCCCGTGGCCGCAATAGTCTGCAGCCGCACCTGTACAGTCAGCTCGACAATCTGCACATGCCTCTGCGCGCCAAAGGTAATGCTGGCGCGCGCAGTCTTGCCCAGAATGCGGGCAATGCGTTCCAAACCCTCCACGGCCTGCGCACGCAGGGCGTTGGAGATCTTCACTTGCCTGGCGGTAAACTCCACTTCCATGGTCAGCCTCCGCTTCTGGTTGTTTGCAGTTCGGTCCTTTTGCCTGCAGAACTCCGGATTCTGCATCCGTCGTTTGTTTTCATCCACTTACGTATTACATCTGGTCATACCGTCCCTCAACCCCCGAATGTCGGATCACCAAACCGGCTATGAAATTCCGGGATTGAGAGAGGACAGTATATGCCGAGAGTCAACAAGTTGAAAGCTGCCAGGGGCAACGGCGGGCGGAAACTCTTCCCGGCGGCGATCAGGAACGGGCAGCGCCGCCTGGAATGGGCCATCGTGAATGGCGGTGAGCAGACCCAGCGAAGAGGTCTGCGCCCTGCAGTATCGGCGTGATAGCCGCCGGAACCGGCATACCGTCCCCGCGGCGATTGGCCCCTGGCGGGAAAGATTTAGTATGGGTGCTGCGCCCACGAAACACTGCACTCTAGCGGTTACCGCAAGCAGTCTTCAATGTTGCGTGCCGATGGCTCGGTCGGCGAGACAGCCAGAAGCGCTTGCTATCAGGAGAATGTCCAATGAAAACTTTCCCATCGCTTTTTGCTTGTTCTGTCGCCTTTTGCCTTGGCGTCGGCCCCGCCATCTCCCAGCAGAGAGCGCCTGCGACACCGCTCATCACCCACGACCCGTATTTCAGCATATGGTCTGCAACCGACAATCTCACTGACTCTGACACAACCCATTGGACGGGCAGCCCTCAACCCATCGCTGGTATCGCGCGCATCGACGGCAAGGCGTATCGCTTCATGGGGCGCAACCCCGAGGCCATCCCCGCAATGCGGCAAACCGGCAGCTCGATCATGCCTACGCACACTCGTTACGAGTTTCGCCAAAACGGCCTGACGCTGGAGCTATCTTTCTTCACGCCGGCTATCATGAGCGATCTCGATCTGCTTTCGCGTCCGGTCACGTACCTGACCTGGAGTGCTCAAGCCACCGATGGAGCGGCGCATCAGGTTTCGGTTCTCCTCGATGTTGACCCGGTGATCGCGGTCAACGATCGCAGCCAGCAGGTTATGTCATCCCGCAATCAGACTTCCTTGCTCAACGTCCTTTCTGTTGGATCGCGCGATCAGAACATTCTCAACCGCTCCGGCGACGATCTTCGCATCGACTGGGGTTACTTCCATCTCGCGGTTCCGAAGGATGAGGACTCGACCACGGCAATCACGCCCCATCCCGCCAAGTCCTTCACGGCTTTCGGTAAGCTCCCGGCGAGTGACTCGATAGACATGCCTCGACCTGCCGATTGGGCAAGCCCTCACCTCGCCGCTATCCTCGATTTCGGCTCAGTCGGCGCGCAGCCTGTTACGCGCCACCTCCTCGTTTCGTATACCGAGGGCTATGCCATCCAGTATCTGCAGCGGAACATGCGGCCCTACTGGCAGCGCAACAATATGCCCGTCGAGGAAATGCTCGATTCCGCCGAAAGGGAATACACCGCGCTTGATACCCGCGGTAAGACATTCGATGCGGAGCTGGCCGCCGATTTGACCAAAGCCGGCGGGGAACATTATGCGGCGATCGCGATCCTGGCATATCGCCAGGCCATAGCCGCTCACAAACTCGTAGCCGACGCCAATGGCGATCCGATGCTCTTTGCCAAGGAAAACTTTTCAAACGGCTGTATCGCCACGGTCGATGTACTTTACCCGTCAGCGCCATTGTTTCTGTTCTTCCAGCCCAGGCTGCTTGAGGCTCAACTGCTTCCTGTGCTCGAATACGCCTCCCTTGCCCGTTGGCGGTTCCCATTCTCCCCTCACGACCTCGGTCAATATCCGCTGGCCAATGGGCAGGTTTACGGTGGTGGAGAAAAGACCGAGGAGGATCAGATGCCAGTCGAGGAGAGCGGTAACATGCTCATCCTCGTCGACGCCCTGGCGCGGGCTGAGGGCAGCGCGCAGCTTGCGGAGCGCTATTGGCCGCAGCTTACGCAGTGGGCTCAATATTTGAGAGAGAAAGGGCTTGACCCGGAGAATCAACTAACTACCGATGACTTCGCCGGTCACGTTGCCCACAACGCCAATCTTTCTATCAAGGCGATCGATGCGCTGGCTGCCTATGCTGACCTCGCGCATCTGCTTCACCACGAAGACGTTGCGAAGGAATACACCATCATGGCAAAGACCATGGCGGGAAGGTGGGTCGATATGGCTGTTGAAGGGGACCACTACAAGCTTGCGTTCAACAGCCCCGGCACCTGGAGCCAGAAATATAACCTTGTGTGGGACCAGGTCCTTGATTACAACTTGTTCCCGAAGCGTGTCCGCGAAACCGAAGTAGCCTTTTACACGAAACATCTGAATCGCTACGGTCTCCCACTCGACAGCCGCGCTGACTACACCAAACTCGATTGGTCCATCTGGACTGCCACGCTCGCATCGACCCCGGAGCAGTTCAGCGCCATCATCGACCCCATTGATCGCTGGACAAATGAGACACCCACCCGTGTTCCTCTGACCGACTGGTATGACACTAAAACCGGAAAGCAGGTTGGCTTTCAAGCGCGCAGCGTGGTTGGCGGCGTCTTCATCAAGGCTCTGTCCGATAAGCAACTCACCGCCAAGTGGCGCGCTCAGGCTGCCCCGCACCAGTAGAGGCTGAGCGCCGGCTATGCGCGGAGAGAAAGCTACTGTCGGTCCCGCACTACCCGTCGCGGCGGCGGCGCTGGTGGGTGGAGGGAATATTCATGTCCTCACGGTATTTCGCCACGGTGCGGCGGGTGAGTTCGATCCCCTGCGCCTGGAGCAGGGCGGCAAGCCGGTCATCGGTCAGCGGATGGCTGGCGTCCTCCTCCTCGATAAGCTTGCGCACCTTGCGCTTGAGCACCAGCAACGGGGTGTCGGCGCCCTCCGGCCCGTTCGAGCCCTCTGAGAAGAAGAACCGCAGCTCCAGCACCCCCTGCGGAGTGTGCGCATATTTGTTGGCCACCGCGCGGCTCACCGTCGAGGGGTGAACTCCAATCTCTTCCGCCACTTCCTTGATCATCATCGGTCGCAGGCCCTCGACGCCCTGTTCGAGAAAGTCCTGCTGCCGCCGCACAATCACCTCGCAGGTACGCAGAATTGTACTTTTGCGCTGTGCGATGTTACGCATCAGTTGCAACGCGGAGCGGAACCGCTCCTTCACGTAGTCCTTGACCTCTTTTTCGGTGCCTTCTGAGGCCAGCATGCGACGGTATCGCTGGCTCAGGCGCAGACTGGGCAAGTCCTCCTCGTTCATTGAGACTGTCCACTCGCCGCCTCGCTTCGCAAACACGACGTCGGGTTCAATCAGCCGCGTTTGCTCGCGGTTGTAGAGGCGGCCTGGCCGGGGATCCAGGGTGCGAATGAACTCCACTCCGGCATGGGCCTCGGCGGGAGTGATATGCGCTGCCCGCGCCAGATCTTTCACATCCCTTTTTTGCAATAGTTGCAAGTGCCGGTCCACAATCAACGCCGCAATCTCCATGCTGCGGCGCCGTTCCTCCAGTTGTGCCTCGGCCTCGGCGCGAAAGCCGCGATGCGGATCCTCGTCCGGTTCGGCCGCATGTCGGGCATACACCTGGCTGAACTCGTTCTGCTGGGCCGCGATCTGGATCAGCAGGCACTCGCGAAGGTCACTGGCTCCCACTCCTGCGGGATCGAGACTCTGCACCAGGCCAATGGCGCGCCGCAGCAGCTCATGGGTCGCGTCTACCTCCGGAACGTGGCCGTTCTCCGGGGATTGGTCTTCGTGGGGCTCGTTTTCATGGGAAGGCTCTTCTGAGGAATCGCTGAAGGCCGCCGCCAGTTCGTCCTCGCTGGCAGCCAGGTAGCCGTCCTCGTCGAGATTGCCGATTACGAATTCGGCCGCCTCATGCAGGCCGGGCTCGAGGGTCAGTGCTCCCAACTGCCACGCCAGGTGATCGGACAAGGTCGTAGGCTGTGAGAGAAAGTATTCAAACGAGGGTTTTTCGCTCTCTTCAAACTCCGGCTGTGTGCGGTAGCCAGGGTCCAGATATTCCTGGAAGTACGATCCAAAGTCGATCTCTTCAAAGGAGTCCTTGGGCGGAGCCGGCGGTTCCTCGACGCCGCGCTCCAGCCGTTCCTCGCGACCCGCGACCTGATCCAGCATCGGAACCGATTCATCGATCTCCTCCAGGACGGGATTCTCCACCATCTCGGCATCGATCATCTCCTTCAATTCCAGCTTATTCAGTGCAAGAACGCTCACCATCTGCATCAGGCCCGGAGTCAGAACCTGGCGTTGCGAGACTTTCAAGCCTAATCTTGGCTGCAACATCGGCATAAAATGGGACTCGTTCCCGTTGGGACTCAATGTAAGTGTAATAGCACGAGAAAAGACTAAAGCTTAAATTGACCCACTTCAAGCCAATCTTCCCGGATTGGGCGGCGATCGATCAGGGAATCTCTGTGTGGAATCCTTTGCACCGCTCTACCGTTTCGGGGGATTGACAGAACCGACTCTCCCGCACCCTCCCATTTGCGCGCCTCATCCTGGAACCATGGACCGCTTGCCCTGGGTAGAGATCGCACCGGTGACAGCCGCCACGCCGATCGGACCGCTTCTTCTTTATACTAGCCTCCGTGGCATCCATCCTTCGCGCAGAATGGCCTTGGGCTGCCGATCCGTACGGCCATGTTCTCCACGCTTTACGGACGGCGCATCATTGCCTTATAAAGTTCAACTCTGGACTTGTTGATCCTGCCAATAATGTCTTGTTGCGCGAGCACGGTTTTCAGCGCCGCGAACAAACTCTTTGCAGCGGATAACCTCCGTGCCAAGCGCAACATAGAAGCCGGTCGTGCCACAGGGTGAGATGCGTTCTCGCACCCCGTGACCGGTGTCACGGCTCGGCGAAGGTCCAGCCTGTAGAAATTAAGTAGACAGGAAACCGAGCGGCTCAGCACAATCGCTCTGTATCTTGGGATTCCATTCAGGAGGAATCGTGCCAGCTTTCACACCTCCGCCGCTGCCAAGCGACGACAAACGTTGGAAGATCGTGAACGGGACCATGCGCAAGAATGGGTTTGCCCGCCACGCGCTCATTGAAACGCTCCACACCGTGCAGTCCTCATTCGGCTACCTGGACGACGATGCCATCCGTTTCGTAGCCCGTTCTCTGCGGGTGCCGCTCAGCCAGGCCTACGGGGTAGTGACGTTTTATCACCACTTCAGCCTCAAGCCGCCGGGCAAGCACACCATGACGATCTGCACCGGCACGGCCTGTTACATCAAGGGCACTGACAAGCTGGTGGCCGCGGCAGAAAAACGCCTGAGCATCCCGCAAGGCCAGACAACCAAAGACGGCAAGATCAGCCTCATGACCGCTCGCTGCGTGGGCGCATGCGGCCGCGCGCCGGTGGTGCTGACTGACGGCGAACTGGTGGGCCAGATGACCGGCGAGCAGATGCTGGATCAACTGGAAAGGTGGGCAGCGGAATGACCATCGAAGAGCTCGATCAAATTGCGGAATCCGTGCGTGCGGAGAATGCGAAATTCGACCACGAGATCAATGTCTGCATGGGTACCGGATGCCTCAGCCAGCACTCTGACAAACTGAAGGACGCGCTGATCAAAGCGGTCGAGACGCAAGGCAAGAACGCCTTCGTCCGCCGCACCGGCTGCATGGGATTGTGCGCCGCCGGTCCGCTGGTGCTTGTTGATCCGGAAGAGACACTCTATCAGCATGTGAACGCTTCCCACGCCGAAGAAATCGCCGCCAGCCTGGATAGCGAACCCGTAGCGGCCCTGCAGTGCGACCTGCGCGAGCACTTCGACCAGCAGGTTCATGTGGTGCTGGAAAACTCCGGCCACATCGATCCGGAAAAGATTGACGATTACATTGCCCGCGACGGCTATCAGGCGCTTGTAAAGGCGCTGACTGAAATGACGCCCAGCGAAGTGATCCACCAGATCACCGAGGCCGGTCTTCGGGGTCGCGGAGGTGGCGGCTATCCCACCGGCCTCAAGTGGGGCACGGTGGCCAAGGCTGTGGGCGACCTCAAATATGTTATCTGCAACGGCGACGAGGGCGACCCTGGCGCGTTCATGGATCGCAGCGTTCTCGAGAGCGACCCGCAACGCGTGCTCGAAGGCATGTCCATCGCGGCCTATGCGGTGGGCGCAAGCAAGGGCTACGTCTATGTTCGCGCCGAGTATCCGCTGGCAGTGGCCCGTCTAACCGCCTGCTTGCGCGATGCGCGACGCCGCGGCCTGCTTGGCAACAACATCTGCAACACGCCCTTCAATTTCGACGTTGAAATCCGCCTTGGCGCTGGTGCTTTTGTCTGCGGCGAGGAAACGGCGCTGATCGGCTCCATCGAAGGCAAGCGTGGAACGCCCAAGCCGAGGCCCCCGTATCCGGCGGTAAGCGGCTTGTGGGGCAAGCCTACGCTGATCAATAACGTTGAGACCTTTGCCAACGTTGCTCCCATCATTCGCAACGGTGGCAAGTGGTTTGCCAAGATGGGCACCGAAAAGAGCAAGGGAACCAAAGTGTTTGCCATCACCGGCAAAATCACGAACACCGGCCTGGTGGAAGTCCCCATGGGCATGAGCCTGCGGCAGATCATTGAAGGCATCGGTGGCGGCGTGCCAGATGGCCACACCTTCAAGGCGGTGCAAACCGGCGGTCCTTCCGGCGGCTGCATCCCCAATGAACTCCTTGACCTGCAGGTCAGCTATGAATCGCTGATCCAGGCCGGCTCCATGATGGGCTCAGGCGGCATGATCGTCATGGACGATACGTCCTGCATGGTCAACGTAGCCCGCTTCTTCGTCGAGTTCTGCATGACCGAATCCTGCGGCAAGTGCATTCCCTGCCGCGCCGGCACGGCGCAGATGTTCACGCTACTCACTCGCATCTGCGAAGGCAAAGGAACCATGGCCGACCTTGACCTGCTGGTCGACCTCTGCGGCACAATCAAGGAAGCCAGCCTCTGCGGGCTGGGAATGACCTCGCCGAATCCGGTGCTGAGCACGCTGCGGTACTTCAAGCACGAGTACATCGAGCACATCGTGCACAAGCGCTGTCCCGCCGGTGTCTGCAATATTGAAGCTCCTGCGCCCTTAGCTGATTCAGGAAAGGTGTTGGCATGACTACCACCGTCGACGTCAAGACACTCGTAATCGATGGCCAGAACGTAAGCGCCCGCGCCGGCCAGACCATCCTGGAAGTTGCGCGGGAAAACAACATCGACATCCCCACCCTCTGTCATCTGGATGGCCTGAGCGATGTAGGCGCCTGCCGCCTTTGCCTGGTGGAGATCAAGGGCCTCAATAAGCTGTTGCCCGCCTGTGTGGCCACCGTCGAGGAAGGCATGGAAGTCAGCACTTCCACTGAGCGCCTCAAGAAGCACCGCCGCACCATCCTTGAGCTGCTCTTTGCCGAGCGCAACCACATTTGCTCGGTCTGCGTGGCCAACGGCCACTGCGAGCTGCAGGCGCTTGGTCAGGAGCAGGGCGTCACCCATGTTCGGCTGCCTTACCGCAACCCCGAACTGAGTGTCGACGCCTCGCACGAGCGGTTTACCGCCGACCACAACCGCTGCATCCTGTGCACGCGGTGCGTACGCGTCTGCGCTGAGATCGAAGGCGCACACGTGTGGGATGTGATGGGCCGCGGCATCGACTCGCTGATCATCTCCGATCTGCACGAGGACTGGGGAAGCTCCAGTTGCACTCGCTGCGGCAAGTGCGTGCAGGTTTGCCCCACCGGAGCCCTTTTCGAAAAAGGCAAAGTCGGTTCCGATCATCCCAAGCACCCGGATTTTCTGCCTTACCTGAACCTCATGAGGGAAGCGCAATGAGCAAACTGAAACTGGCAACGGTCTGGCTGGACGGATGTTCCGGCTGTCACATGTCTTTCCTTGACATGGACGAACGCCTCATCGACCTGGCCGAGCTTGTCGATGTGGTCTACAGCCCCATCGTAGACACCAAAGACTTCCCCGACGAAGTGGACATCGCGCTCGTCGAGGGAGCCGTAGCCTCGGTGGACGACGAGAAGAAGATCAAGAAGATTCGCGCCCACTCCAAACTCCTGGTCGCCATGGGTGACTGCGCCGTCGCGGGCAATGTCCCTTCGATGCGCAATCCCATCGGCCCGGAGGCCATCCTTGACCGGGCGTACATCGAGAACGCCACCGCGCAGCAGCAAATTCCCTGCGTTGTGGTGCCCAAGCTGCTCCAGGTCGTTCGTCCCATCCACGAGTTTGTGAAGGTGGACGTCTTCCTGCCCGGCTGCCCGCCCTCGGCCGATACTTTCCACACAGCGCTCACTGCGCTGGTAACCGGTGCACCGCTGGATATTCCGGCCCTCACCCGTTTTGGAGCCTGAGCCATGAGCCAGACCATCACTATCGATCCCGTAACCCGCCTCGAAGGGCACGGCAAGATCACCATCCAACTCAACGGTCAGGGTGAAGTGGAGGACGCGCACTTTCACGTCACGCAAGTGCGCGGATTTGAAAGATTCTCCCAGGGCCGGCCATTCTATGAAATGCCCAGCCTGATGGCGCGCATCTGCGGCATCTGTCCCGTCTCCCATCTGATTGCCTCGGCCAAGGCCTGTGAAGCCATCATGTCGGTTCGGATTCCGCATACCGCCGCGCAACTGCGCCGCATGTTGAATCTCGCGCAGATGGTCCAGTCTCACGCGTTGAGCTTCTTCTATCTCTCCTCACCCGATCTTTTGTTGGGCATGGAGTCTGACCCCAAGGCGCGCCACATCTTCGGCGTTGTCGCCGCAAAGCCTCAACTGGGGCGCGCCGGCGTGGCTCTTCGCCGTTTCGGCCAGCACATCATTGAACTGCTGGGCGACAAGCGCATCCATCCCGGATGGGTCGTCCCTGGCGGCGTAACCGAGCCCTTGTCTCCAGCCAAGCGCGATGAAATCCTGGCCATGCTCCCCGAAGCCTACGCCAACATCGGTCTCGCGCTGGCCGCGTACAAGCAGATCGCCGACACCTTCAAGCCGGAGATCGATGTCTTCGCCAACTTCCCATCCAACTACCTGGGCCTCATCAACGAAGACGAGTCGGTGGAGTTCACCGACGGCGCGCTGCGCTTGATCGACGCCAAGGGAAATATCATCGAAGACGGCATAACCGCTTCCAAATTCAGTGAAGTTGTCGGCGAAGCTGTTGAGCCTTACAGCTACACCAAATTCGCCTATTACAAGCCGCTCGGCTATCCCGAGGGCAGCTATCGCGTTGGCCCCTTGGCCCGGCTGAACATCGCCAAGACCATGGGCACCCCGCAGGCGGACAAGGAATTGGTTGAGTTCAAGCAGCTTGCAGTCGGCCCCGTGCAGAGTTCCTTCCACTACCATCACGCGCGGCTCATTGACATGCTCTACGGCATCGAGAAGATTGAACAGATCCTCACCGATCCGCTCATCCTCGACAAGCATGTGCGCGCCAGCGCCGGCGTCAACCGGCTCGAGGGCGCCGGCCAGGCCGAGGCTCCGCGCGGCACCTTGAATCACCATTACAAGGTCGACGAGAATGGTCTCATTACCTGGGCCAACCTTGTCATCGCCACCGGACAAAACAACAACGCCATGAACAAGGGCGTGTTGCAGGCCGCAAAGCATTATGTGAAGGACGGCAAGTTCACTGAAGGCATTCTCAACCGTGTCGAGGCCGTGATTCGCACCTTCGATCCATGCCTCAGTTGCTCCACGCACGCCTTCGGCCAAATGCCTCTGGCCCTCTCGCTGCTCTCGGCCGAGGGAGATGTTGTTGATCAGGTCATACGCTAAACGGCGGTGCCTGAATGAACAAGAGTCCGGCCCGGTGCCTCATCCTCGCCTGCGGCAATACGCTGCGCGGGGATGATGGCGTGGGGCCTTGGCTTGCCGATTGGGCTGAGAAGCAATTCAAAGCCGATGGGCGAGTGTGCGTCCTGATCCGTCAGCAGTGGACGCCCGAACTGACCGAAGAGATCGCCCACACAGAATCTGTTCTCTTTATCGACTGTTCAGCGGAGTCAGCTCCCGGATCGGTGCGGATTCTGAATGTCCAGCCGTCCGCTGCCACGCAAGCGCTGGCCACCCACCACCTGGGCGCACCCGAACTGCTCGCGCTTGGATGCGAACTCTACGATTCCCTGCCCTTGAACGCCCTGTTACTCACCGTCGGCGCAGGCTCAATGGAACTGGGCGAAGAGTTCAGCCATCCAGTAAAAGCCGCTCTGCCTGAAGCGTGCCGCCTGCTGGCGGAAACAGTCTTGCGCCTGCTCGACGGCCAGGAACTCCAGGCATAACATCTTGTGGAGCCGCTCTAGCTTGCTTGCTTTGCTGGCGACAGGTTCGCCAACAAAGCATCCACTGCCTCAACGAGGGACGGAAAGCGCAGATCTGCCAATTCGGCGGCTGCTTCCGCGCCAGGCTTCTGCCTCTCTGTGTCGCCTGCAATAAAAATCGCCAGCATTCCCAGCCGATGGCCGAATTCAATATCGGAGAGCGAGTCGCCGATCATGGCGCTGGTTTCTGCCCTGATCTCCGGAAACTCCGCTACCGCCTGTTCGAAGAGGCCGGGCAGCGGTTTGCGGCAGTTGCATTGCTCCTTGTCGTGAGGGCAAAAGTAAAAGCCGTCCACGTGTGCATTGTGCGTCTTCAGGAGGTTTTGCAGCCCTGAGTGGACTGCCTGCACATCTGCGCCCGTATAAAGTCCCAGAGCAATGCCGCGCTGATTCGAAACCACCACCACGCGCAACCCTGCCCGGTTGAGCCGCCCGATTGCCTCCGCCACTCCCGCCAGCAGATCAAATTCGCTCCACGACGTGACATAGCGGCTTTCCGGCTTCTTTTCGTTCAGAACTCCGTCGCGGTCGAGGAAAACCGTACCCAGGACACGCGGCAAAGTTCTGTTTGCGGAGTTGACCACCTCGTTATGATAGCAATAGTCGTGCGTGCGTCTGGCGTAGAGCCTGGTTCTGAAATCAAGCGCGCCGAATGCGGGGGATCCATGTCGGGCAGTTTCGATCGCAAGTATCTCCAGCAAGGCGATTGCGGAGCACTTTAAGGTGGCACGCCAGGTGGAAGCGCAACCGCCCGTTCTTGAGGCCATTGCGGTGGCCATGGCAGCAGCTTTGCGCGCCGGAGCCCGCTCCGAGGTGCCACGATGATCGAGCAACTGCACCCGCTCATCCAGCAGATCGAGCACGAATGGTCCAGCAAGCGCCTGCTTGTGGTGGGCGACGTCATGCTCGACAAGTATGTCTGGGGAGAAGTTGGGCGCATCTCCCCTGAGGCGCCGGTGCCCGTGGTTCGTGCCACCCATCAGAGCCAGCAGCCGGGTGGCGCAGCCAACGTGGCCATGAACCTCTCCCGTCTGGGCGCGCAAACGCAGGTCATCGGCTTTACCGGCGCTGACGACAACGAGCGCTTGCTGGCCGAGAGCCTGCTTTCCAATGGAATCACTCCCCGGTTCGTCGTCTCCCAGGGCTTTCCCACCATCACCAAACTGCGCATTCTGGGCGGACGGCAGCAGATGCTCCGCCTCGACAACGAGCGCCTCGGCGCAAGATCTCAGGACGACTATGACCGCCTCGTCCAGACCGCGCTCACTCATCTGCCCGGCTGTCATGCCTTGGTCCTCTGCGATTACGCCAAGGGAACATTCACGCCTGAGGTTTGCCAGGCTATGATTCAGGCCGCTCGAAAGCTCAGTATTCCTGTGCTTGTGGACCCCAAGAGCCCCGATTTTGCCCGCTATCGCGGCGCTACCACCGTTTGCCCTAACCTGGCCGAGATCGCCGCGGCGGCGCATCTCGGCGCCTGCGATCCCGACCGCGATCTCGACACCCTGCTCCAGGCGGCCGAGGACATGGTGCTGGCCCTCGATCTTGAATTCCTCACGGCAACCCTCAGTGAAAAAGGCATTGCGCTGGTCTGGCGCGATCGCCGCTTCGTGGCTCCCGCTCTCGCACGCCAGGTCTTCGATGTCTCCGGCGCCGGAGACACGGTCATCGCCGTCATGGCTCTCTGCCTGGCCACTGGACTCAATCCGCAAACCGCTGCGGAATTGGCCAACATTGCTGCCGGCATCGTGGTCGGCAAAGTGGGCACGGTGCCCGTAGAAAAGTACGAACTGCTCGCTGCGTTGACTCCTGAGATTACCCTCCACGCTGAAGATAAGGTAATGACCCGCTCTGAGCTGGCTGGATGCGTAGCGCGGTGGAAGGCCAACGGCGAGCGCGTGGTGTTTGCCAACGGCTGCTTCGACCTGCTCCATGTCGGCCATATCACCCTGCTGGAGCAGGCTCGCCGCTTTGGTGACCGCCTGATCGTGGCCATCAACACCGACGCATCTGTCCGCGGATTGAAGGGCTCCAGCCGTCCCATCGTCGGTGAGCGCGAACGCGCCCGCGTGCTGGCCGCGCTGGCCGCCGTGGATGCGGTAGTCCTCTTTGCCGAACCCGACCCGCTTGACCTCATCGTCGCCACGCAGCCTGACGTGATCGTCAAAGGCGGCAATTGGAACCTTGACACCGTGGTTGGCGCCCGCGAAGTGCTTTCCTGGGGCGGCCAGATCAAGATCGTCCCCATCGTTGAAGGCTTCTCCACATCCCGTCTCATCGAAAAGGGTGTGGGCAAGTAGAGCCCCCAACCCTTGGCCGACGCATACCAGATTCCGGGCAGTTTGAGCAGGTTGAGAGAGATGCGGTTGGATTCAGGCGCAGTGCCGTCTCCAACAGGATCGACGGTAGGAGCTTCGCAGCGGAGTCAAGACAATCTGGTAAAGTGAAGACCGATACTTGCCGCAAGCAGTTGCGGCAACAGATTCCGGGTTGCTCTCTTGGATACGCACTGGACCGTAATTGGATCATCGCCCCGCGATGACATCAGACCGTTGTGACTGGAGCTGGATGAGACCTCTGGCAAGGAAACTGTTGAGTATTTCGGCAGCCGCTGCGGTGGGTCTCGAACGTTTGGTGCGGCCGGCAACAAAGCCTGGGCTTAGCCCGGTTAAGAGCGTTCTCGTCCTCGAATACAACATCCCATTGGGGAGTTGTGTGCACATGACGCCGCTCTTCGAGGCCATCAAGCGTGCGCGCCCTGAAACGACGGTTACGGTCGCAACCTGGGGAATCGGCGCTTCCGTGCTGCGCAACTCCCCCTATGTCGACCATCTGATCGAGACACCGGACATGCTGAAGGACTTCCGCGGCGCCGTGACCTCGCTCAGGCGGCAGCTCAAGGCGCGTGGATTGAAACCGGAGTGTTGCCTTACCGGCGCATACGATCGGCGAACCAGGGGTGGTGTGTTCGCTGCCATGGTTTGCAACGGATGGCGCGGCGGGCTGACGCTGCTGCCGGCTCTTTATCATCGGCCTTTGACCTACGACCGAAGCATCAGCTTGATCGCCAACAATCTGCGGCTCGCGAATCTGATCGGAATATCGAGTGAACTGCTGGAACCGAAAGTCTTTTACTCGTCGGAGGACGCGGCTTTGGCGCGCAAGCTGGTTGAGACCGCGCGAGCTGACGGCCATCCCGTTCTGGTGGTCATCTCTCGTAACAGCGGGGGGCTGCCAACAGCGTGGCACGAAGAACGCTGGGCTGAGACCATTTGTTTTGCGCACCGCGTGCTGGGATACAACGTCCTCTACGTGGGCACCGCGGCAGATGCGCCTGCCCTTGCGGCTCTTAAGGCGCTGTCCGGCGATATCGGTACTTCCCTGGCCGGGTCCACCACCGTAAACCAACTCGCGGCCTTGATTGCCCTCAGTGACATGGTCATCTCCATCGCCACCGGGGGATTGCACGTAACGCGGGCGGTCGGTACGCCTATGGTGGTTCTCGGCCTGGCCTGGGAGAAGCCCCTCGAGTGGCTGATTGAGGGCCGGGCAAACATGCGGATTCTACGCGGCCCGGATGTGGAGAAGCCTCCCGCTGGCTACCGCCTGGACGATATATCGGTGGAGTGGGCGACGGCGGAGCTTGCGGACATGACCAGGCTGTTTCCCGCTGGCGAAGCAGCGCGCGAGACCAGGTTGAAGGCCAGTCTATCGGATATCGACCTCTTGCGCAGATAGAATCGCTCCACATACGCCGTAACTCTGCCTTGAAAACTTCGGGAGACGGCGATCGATGCCGGAATAGCTGGCAATCTGAATGTACTTCACCGTGACTTACGAATCATCGCAGTCCCCGACTTATCCGGCCAGAGCATAACATGCTCACCGGTCGCCTTATAAAACTCATCGATTGCCTGCGTTGCACCCGACCAATATCCTGAAGAATAGTCGTGAAGAATCATCATCCCGCCTTTTGGCATGCGCGGGTAGAAGAATTCCAAAGCAGCGCTAATCGGCTTGTAAAGATCACAATCGATATGAACAAGCGCGAACTTTCGTTCCGCAACTTCCGGTGTAATGGAATCCGGAAAGAAACCCTTTAAATAAGTGGTAATTTCATCGTGGCCGATCGTCTTTCGAGCGAAATCGATCGAGGTATCCGCGAAATCTCCTTTTCTCGCCCTGTCTTCCCCCATCAGGTCGCGTCCGTCGAAGCCTGAGAATGTATCGAAAAGGAAGAGTCTCTTCCCCGACTCCGCCGCATAGGCTGCCAATATTGCCGCGGAATTTCCCCTCCAAACGCCAAGTTCCGCGAAATCGCCATCGATCTCTTCTTTGAGGAGCTGCCGGAGATTTAGCATCAAACCCATGAATCGCGACGCGTCTCCGTTGTTGTTTACTTTATTTCCGCGGATCCAACGACGAAACCAATCAATCCGGTCGGGGAAGGTGACCACGGAAGCTGGATAGTAAGCAAGGAAACAGGGCGTAGACCCTTTCGGCGCCCACGAAACGATACCGAAAAGAGCACTGTTAATCCATGCATGCACAAGCCTGGAAACTTCTCTCCGTATAGCCGAAATCATCTCGGGCGGAGTTTTCTTCAACAGCTTCCTGATCCTGCTCTGTGATTCGCTCATCTCCACTAGTCACCTTCGTCGCAGGTTGGAATCGTGCTACCGGCTCTATTGAGCCAGGTGTTCTATAAGCCAACGGCGGCCGCACCGTAGTGCGTCCGCCGCCAGTTCCTAGGAAGATCGTTTTTTCTTATCTGCTCTGTTCTTATCTTGTTCTATCGTTAGAACGCGGCCACCGTCTGACGCAGGCTGTATGAGCTCAGCGTCTTGATGTAGTTGCCGCGGTCGAAGGGCGAGGTGTCGGGCACGGAGCGGCGGCTAAGACATCCGCGCGTCTCCCAAAGCGAGGCATATTCGCGCTTCTCCAGCCAGTAGCGCAGATCCGCCAAGACCCTGCCGATGTGCTCGATGCCGTGAATGTGAAGCGCGGAAGCCATCATGGTAATACCGGCTCCGGCCATGATCCCCTTCAGAACATCCTCGGCGGAGTGGACTCCGCCAGTGATCGCAAGGTCGATGTTCAGGTGTCCGTAAAGAATTGCCGCCCAGTGCAGCCGGGGAAGCAACTCGGAGGGCGTCGAGAAGTGCAGCGTGGGCCGCACCTCCAGCGTCTCAATATCGAAGTCGGGCTGGTAGAAGCGGTTGAAGAGCACCACGCCGCGCGCGCCCGCATCCTCCAGCCGTGCCGCCAGGTGCGGCAGGCTGGTAAATGACTGCGACAGCTTCACGGCCACCGGAATCTTGACCGCGCCGGTAACGGCGGTCACCAGTTCGAGCAGTTGCAGCTCCAGTTCCGACGAGGTCTGGCTCTTATCCGTGGCCAGTGCGTAGGTGTTCAACTCGATGGCGTCTGCTCCGGCCTGCTCCATCTCCTTGGCAAACCGTACCCAGCCGCCCGGCGTGGCCCCGTTCAGGCTGGCCATGATCGGAATGGCCACCGCTTGCTTGGCGCGCCGCAAATGCTCCAGGTATACCTCGTGCGTCATGCGGTAGTCGTCAAGGTCGGGCAGATAATCGAGTGACTCGGCAAAGGACTCGGTGCCCCGCGAAAGGTCCTCGTCCAAAGCCCGCGATTCAAGCGCCAACTGCTCCTCAAACAGCGACGTGAGCACAATCGCCGCCGCGCCGGCATCTTCCATGCGGCGAATGTTATCGATCGACTCCGAAAGCGGAGTGGACGACACCACGATAGGGCCACTTAGTTTCAGCCCCAGGTACTGTGTTGAAAAATCGATCATTTTGTTCCTCCGGCACTTCCCGCCGCCAGTTTCTCCTCAGTCTTCTCTTCGGGAGCGATGTGGGGCGTCTCGCCACGGCCCGGCATTGCCGCGCGTGCGGAGTAAACGCGCCACTGACGCTCGACATCGTCCTGCGCTTCCACGAGCAGCTTTGCAGCCAGATCCGGATTGCTGCGCGCCAGCATAGTGTAACGCGCCTCGCGGTAGGTGTACTCCTTGAGCCGGATTGCCGGGGCCTTCGAGTCGAGCTGGAAGGGATTTTTGCCCGATTCGCGCAGGTCGGGGTTATAGCGCATCAGCGGCCAGTAGCCGGACTGGACGGCCAGCTTCTGCTGCTCCAGGCCGTGCACCAGATCGTAACCGTGCGCGATGCAGCTGGCATAGGCGATGATGATCGACGGACCCTCGTGGGCTTCAGCTTCCTGGAAGGCCTTGGCTACATGGGTGTCGTTACCGCCCAACGCCACTCTCGCCACATACACCGAACCGTAGCTGACCGCTTCCATGGCCAGATCCTTCTTGCTGTTGGCCTTGCCGCTGGCCGCAAACTTGGCCACCGCGCCGCGCGGCGTGGACTTCGACATCTGGCCGCCGGTGTTCGAGTATACCTCGGTATCGAGAACCAGAACATTGATGTTCTTGCCCGAACCCAGTACGTGATCCAGACCGCCGAAGCCGATGTCGTAAGCCCAGCCGTCGCCGCCCAGAATCCAGACACTCTTGCGGACCAGCGAGTCGGCAATGGCCAGCAGGTTGCGGGCGTCGGAACTCGGATTGGAAGCAAGCCGCTCGCGCAACGTCTTCACGCGCTCCCGTTGCTGGTTGATCTCAGTTTCAGTCTTCTGCGGGGCGTTCAGCAGAGCATCCAGCAGCTCCTCGCCGATGGCCGGGGCAAGGCGTTTGGCCAGAAGTTCCGCGAATTCCTTCTGCTGATCCAGCGCGATTCTCATGCCGAAGCCGAACTCCGCATTGTCCTCGAAGAGCGAGTTTGCCCAGGTCGGTCCGCGGCCTTCGGCATTCTTGGTGTAGGGCGTGGTAGGCAGGTTGCCGCCATAAATTGACGAGCAGCCAGTCGCATTGGCTACGTACAGACGATCGCCGAAAAGCTGAGTGAGCAGCTTGATATACGCTGTTTCCCCGCAACCCGCGCAGGCGCCGGAGAACTCAAAGAGCGGCTGAAGCAGTTGCAGATCCTTCACTTGGCCGTGCGACAGCTTGGAACGATCCACCTCGGGTAGCCCGAGGAAGAACTCCCAGTTGTCGCGCTCGGCTTCGCGCAGCGGCTCCTGAAGCGCCATATTGATGGCTTTCTTGCTGGCATCGCTCTTGCTCTTCACCGGGCAGACTTCCACGCAAACTCCGCAGCCTGTGCAGTCTTCAGGAGCAATCTGCAGGGTATAGTGATCCTGCTCCATCCCCTTCCATTTGGGCTTGGCCCATTGGAAGGTTGACGGTGCGTTTTCCGCGGCCTCGGAGCTGTAGACCTTGGCGCGAATGACGGCATGTGGGCAGACCATGGCGCACTTGCCGCACTGGATACACAGGTCCTTATCCCAAACCGGAATGAACTGCGCAATGTTGCGCTTCTCCCACTGAGCCGTACCCGTGGGGAATGCACCGCCGGCCGGAATCGCGCTGACTGGCAGCAGGTCTCCGTGGCCTCCGGCAATCTGGCCCAGTACGTTGCGAACAAACTGGGGAGCCTTGCTCGAAATGGAGGGAATCAGGTCGAAGTCGGACGAAACCGCAGAGGGCAGCTCCACCTTTTCCAGATGAGCCAGTGCCGCGTCCACGGCCGCGAAGTTCTTGGTTACCACCGCTTCGCCGCGCTTGCCATAGGTTTTCTTGATTGACTTCTTGATCTGCGCGATGGCTTCCTCGCGCGGCAGCACGCCGCTGATGGCGAAGAAGCAGGTCTGCATGATGGTGTTGATGCGCCGGCCCATGCCGGCCTCGCGCGCCACCGTGTAGCCGTCGATCACATAGAACTGGATCTTCTTGCGCAGCATCTCCTGCTGCGTGGTCTTGGGCAAATGGTTCCAGACCTCGGCCGCCGAGTAAGGCGAGTTAAGCAGGAAGACCGCGCCCGGCATGGCTGCTTCCACCGCATCCATCTTCTCCAGGAAGCTGAAGTTATGGCAGGCCACAAAGCTGGCCTGGGTAATGAGATAACTTGACCGGATGGGGTTGGGGCCGAACCTCAGGTGCGACGTGGTCATGGACCCGGACTTCTTCGAGTCGTAAACGAAGTAGCCCTGCGCATAGTTGGGGGTTTCGCTGCCAATGATCTTGATCGAATTCTTGTTGGCCCCCACGGTGCCGTCGGAACCCAGGCCGTAGAACAGCGCCCGCACGGTCTTCGGGTCCTCGGTCGAGAAGCTGGGATCATAGGTCAGGCTGCTGTGGCTTACATCGTCGTTGATGCCGATGGTGAAGCTGTTCTTCGGAGCCGGCTTCGCCAACTCGTCGAAGATGCCCTTGACCATGGCCGGAGTAAATTCCTTCGAGGAGAGGCCGTAGCGCCCGCCAATCACGGTGGGCTTGGCGGCGAACGGCAGCGTGGCGGCGTTCTCGGCCAGCACGGTCACAATGTCCTGATACAGAGGCTCGCCGCAAGCGCCGGGCTCCTTGCAGCGGTCGAGAACGGCAATCGACTTCACCGTCGAGGGCAGTGCGGCCAGGAAGGCCTTCGAATCGAAGGGCCGGAACAGGCGGACCTTGACCATGCCGATCTTCTCGCCCTGCTTGGCCATCAGGTCAACAGCTTCCTCGGCCGCTTCAGCGCCCGAGCCCATAAGAACGATCACGCGTTCCGCATCGGGCGCGCCGTAGTAGTCGAACAGGTGATAGGCGCGGCCGGTCTGCGCGGCAAAGCGGTCCATCACGGACTGCACAATGCCCGGAACCGCGGCGTGGAATGGTGTACAAGCCTCGCGGGCCTGGAAGAACACATCGGGATTCTGCGCCGTGCCGCGGATGATCGGACGATCGGGGCTGAGAGCTCTCTGGCGATACTCGATCAGATATTTGTCGTCCACAAGCGCGCGGATTGTCTCGTCGCCGATGGGCAGAATCTTGCCCACTTCGTGCGAGGTGCGGAAGCCGTCAAAAAAGTGAATGAAAGGAATGCGCGACTCAAGCGTCGCAATCTGCGCCACCAGCGCCAGATCGTGAACTTCCTGCACCGAGTTCGAGCACAGCATGGCCCAGCCCGTCGAGCGGCAGGCCATCACGTCGGAGTGGTCGCCGAAAATCGAAAGCGCGTGCGTGGCCAGCGTGCGGGCCGTCACGTGCATCGTCGCCGGGGTCAGCTCACCGGCAATCTTAAACATGTTCGGAATCATCAGCAGCAGGCCCTGCGAGGCCGTAAACGTGGTCCCAAAAGCCCCTGCCTGCAACGCGCCGTGCAGCGCGCCGGATGCACCGCCCTCGCTCTGAAGCTCTTCCACAATGGGCAACGCGCCCCAGATATTCTTCTTTCCCTCCGAGCGCCACTGATCCGCCCACTCGGCCATCGGCGACGAGGGGGTAATTGGGTAGATGGCGACAACTTCGGAGAGACGATAGGCAACCGAAGCAGCCGCTTCGTTCCCATCCAGGATTACCATTTTCTGTTCACTCATTCGCTTTGCCTCATAGCGCGGCCTGCGGAAACTCAACCGCTAGGTTGAGTCTCATCGCTGGGGGGTGGAGCCGCTGTGATGAGAGACACAGGGTGGACAGTGAATCCCGTATTATGAAATTAAATTCATATAGTGCAACGAATGCCCGCACACAAAATCAGGCAAATTCTGGAACCAGTTTCGTCCTGTCTTGCGATACCTGCACGCTCGCAAAATGCCCGTTTCTCTCAGGCCAGAAGCGCTGATACCTTGGGCATCCACTCGCTGATCGGAATCTTCTGCGGGCAAAGGTCTTCGCAAATACCGCAGTCGATGCAGGAGCTGGAGCGCTGCTCCTCGGTGAGAAACACCTGGTACTTGAAGCGGGCGCCCGCAACATCGTCGAACAGGTGCGCGTAATTGAAGAAGTCGAAGTTGCCGGGGATGTTCACGCCATTGGGACACGGCATGCAATAACTGCATTTGGTACAGGGAATCACGGTTCGCGTACGATACTGGTCCCTGACTCGCGCGATCAGCGCCTGCTCCGCCTCGCCAAATGCATGAATGTGCGATGCTTCGGCAAACTGCAGATTCTCTTCTACCTGCGTCATGGCGCTCATGCCGCTCAAAACCACTGACACTTCAGGCTGATCCCAGAGCCAATCGAGCGCCCATTCCGCCGGAGATCGCCTGACAGGAAAGCGCTCCATGTCCTCGCGAATGCCCAGGGGCGGATTAACCAGCCTGCCGCCCAATAACGGTTCCATCACAACCACGGCCAGGCCTTTGCTTGCCGCCAGTTTCAGGCCACGAGTCCCCGCCTGGTTCTCCGTATCCATGTAGTTGTATTGAATCTGGCAAAAGCTCCACAGATCGCTACCGTTGACGATCTCTTCGAAGCACGCATAATCGTCGTGCATTGAGAAACCAAGATGCCCGATGCGACCATCTGCCAGCGCCGTGGCAGCCTTCGCCAGCAGATCGTGCTTCAGAACGATATCCCGCCAGCGGCTCAGGTTCAGTGAGTGCAAAAGGTAAAAGTCAATGTGGCTGGTCTGAAGCTTCTTGAGCTGTTCGTTGAGCAATCTGTCAAAATCCGCCGGACCATCAATCATCCAGACCGGAAGCTTGGTGGCCAGCTTCACCTTTTCCCGATACCCGCCGGCGAGCGCCTTGCCCACAACAATCTCGCTCTGGCCTTCGTGATAGGGGTAAGCGGTATCGAGATAATTCACTCCATGGTCGATGGCGTGATGAATCATGCGAAGCGCTTCTGCCTCGTCGATATTCGGGCTGGTTTGCCGGCCATCCAGGGTGGGAAAGCGCATACAGCCAAAACCCAGAGCCGAACCCTTCCAATCTAGCTTTCCAAAACGGCGATACTGCATGGCGGCATTCTCTTTCTCAACTTCCAAACTGGATTTTACTCTCGAACATCTGGGGTCGGTGCTGATACCTGAGCCTGTTCACACTACTGCAACGGATGGCGTTCCACCCTGCTTCGCGCGGCGGAATCCAGCTAGGCGATTAGCCCGTCCACTAGCGCCTCCCACTCCGCATCAAGCGTGGCCCGATGGAACCTGCGTCCGGCCCGCACATACCAGTAGCCGGCATTCCACGCCTCGCCCTCCTTGCGGTGCAAATAGGCGTGAACGGCCATACCTTCAAGACTCTCCAGAGCGTCCACCAGCGCATGGGCGCGCGGCCAATCCCCCTTTGCGTCCCACCATAGCGCCTTGAGCGGAGCTGACAGTCCTTCCGGCGGCTCTTCGCCTGCCACCGAAGCACGAAAATTCTCAACCTTCATGACGGTCTTCTATCATTCATTTCGCCTCTCTCGCAACCGAATAAAACCACACAAAAAGTGATATAAATCACATTCATTGTTCACGATTGCTGATAAAAATGAAGAGGTCGTTCGATGAAAATCAGCAGACGGGTTCGCCAGGGGTTGGGAGTGCGCTGGCGAGTGACGCCACCCCCTTTTTCCGGAAGTCAGACCGCGCTTATGCATCCTGAGCAGGAATTGCAAGCCAATGTTTGCGACTCTGTCCGAAATGGTCGTATACTGAAACTACGACCATTCTGGTCGTAGTTTTACATCCGTTTTTGGGTAAAGTTGCTGTTTCCCCTGAAGCCCGTAGGAGTACGGCAGTTGAGCGAGTTGAGTGAGTTGAAGGTCGGAGAGAGCGGTGTCCTGGTTGCCCTCGACCTGCCCGAATCCGTGCAGAACCATCTGATGCATATGGGTTTTGTCCCCGATGCGCTGGTCACGGCGCTGCGTCGCGCCCCGGCCGGCGATCCCACCGTCTACGGCGTTGACGGCATGGAAATCGCCTTGCGCCACGAAACCGCTGAGGCCATCCGGGTTCGAGTGCCTGAGGCGGAAGACGCACAAGACCTCGAAACCGAAGAAGTCTCTGAGTTGATTGAGGCCGCACGATGAGCAGTTGTTGCGCCCCGCCAGATTTCTCGCCGCCTGACGCTCCATCCTCTGCCGGAGCGCTCAGCACCGTCGTTCTGATCGGACCGCCAAACTCCGGCAAGTCCACTCTCTTCAATCGCTTAACCGGCCTGCGGCAAAAGGTCGCCAATTACCCCGGCGTTACCGTCGAGCAGCACATGGGCCTGATGGCCGGAGTGGGTCGCGACGACCTCACCCTCATCGATCTGCCCGGTATCTATTCGCTCACTCCTTACTCTGAGGACGCGCGTGTCGCCGTCGATGTGCTGAAAGGCAAGATGCCCGGCACGCCCAAGCCCGACGCCGTGCTGCTTGTCCTCGACTCTCTGCACCTCACGCGTCAGCTGATGCTGGCCGCTCCGGTTCTGGCGCTGGGTCTGCCCACCCTGGTGCTGCTCAACATGAGCGACCTGATGGAGTCCCGCAACGGCCACGTCGACACGCTCAAGCTGGCCCGCGAGCTGGGCGCGCCCGTGGCCCAGATCAGCGCTGTCCATGGTACCGGCCTGGAAGCCGTGCCGCTCTTCCTCAACCAGCAAGCCGGCCTGGCCGCCGCCAAGCCGCTTACGCTGCCCGTTCTTGGGAACGCGGCCAGCGCCCACGCCTGGGCTGCCCAGGTCAGCCGACGCACCGGCTATCAGGCTCCCCTCTCGGTCGAGGGAACCCGCAGAATCGATAACGTCCTGCTTCACCGCGTCTGGGGGCCGTTGCTTTTTCTGGTTGTGGTGGTCGGCGTCTTTGAGGTGGTCTTCTCGATCGGGCAGCCGCTCTCTGACGGCTTTGGCGATATCCTGGCACGGCTCGGCGGCCTGGTGCGCCCCTTCCTGCCCGCCGGCTGGATTCAGTCGCTCCTCCTCGATGGAGTCTGGAAGGGCATCTCCTCGATTCTCGTCTTTCTGCCCCAGATCCTGCTTCTCTTTCTCTTCATTGGCATTCTGGAAGACTCCGGCTACCTGGCCCGCGCCGCCCTCATCGCCGACCGCGTCATGCGCTCCATTGGACTCAACGGCAAGGCCTTCATTCCCCTGCTCTCCGCCTACGCCTGCGCCGTCCCAGCCATCATGGCCACGCGCACCATTGAGAACCGCCGCGACCGTCTGGCCACAATCCTCGTTACCCCGTTCATGACCTGCTCGGCGCGTCTGCCGGTTTACATGCTCCTCATTGCCGCCTTCGTGCCCAACATCGTTTATCTGCACGGCTTTCTCGGTCTGCGCACCATCGTCATGCTCAGCCTTTATCTGGCCGGTTTTGTGGGCGCCATGACCACCGCATGGCTGCTCAAAAGCTCCATCCTCAAGTCCAGCGAAACCCCCTTCATCCTTGAGCTGCCCCAGTACCGCATGCCCACCTTGCGCTCCCTGGCCCTGCGTCTGATGGACCGCGCCAACATCTTTCTGCGCAAGGCCGGCACCATCATCCTCTGCGTCACCATGGCTTTGTGGGTAATGGCGCACCTGCCCGTCCTTCACCTGCAAAACGGCTCCTACGCCACCCCCGAGCTGGCTGACTCGCTCATCGGCCGCATGGGCCATTTCATCGAGCCCGCCATTGCCCCCCTCGGCTTCAACTGGAAGATCGGCATCGGCCTGCTCTCCAGCGTCCTCGCCCGCGAGGTCATGGTCAGCACCATGGGCACTCTCTACGGCTCCGACCCCGAAACCCAGACCATGCACCTGCAAACCGCTCTCCATACCGACATGACCCTGGGCGGCGCATTGGCCCTCATGATCTTCTTCGCTTTCGCCATGCAGTGCACCTCCACCATGGCCGTAGTCCGCCGCGAAACCAACAGTTGGAAGTGGCCGGCCGTCCAGTTCCTCTATATGCTGGCTCTGGCCTATGGTGCAGCCTTCGTCGTCAACCACGTGGTCATGGCCATCTTCGGGTAGAGCTGAACCAAAATAAATACACGCTTCTCTGCACCGTGTTTCAAGAAGCCGTCTTGTGTCAGACCGCTTATGAGAAACTGAAAGAGCAGCAGTGAACATTTCTCCGGGGCTGCCCCTGTGTTTGCGCCCCAAAACCTCGATTCAACCCAGCTTCATTCGGCCGCCGGCGCCGTTACCCCGCTGCGGCCCGCATATAGGAACCAGAAAAAGAATGCTCAGTGTCAGCAATGTCGCCATGCGCTACGGATCGAAGGTCCTCTTCGAGGATGTCAGCGTAAGCTTTGTTCCCGGCCGCCGCTACGGCCTCACCGGACCCAATGGCTCCGGCAAGTCCACCTTCATGAAGATTCTCACCGGCGAGTTGGAGGCGCAGAAGGGCACCGTCGTCCGCCCGCGCAAGTTCGGAGTTCTCCGTCAGGACCAGTTCGCCTTTGACGCCTATCGCGTCATTGACACCGTCATCATGGGCAACAAGCCCCTGTGGGCCGCCCTTGAAGAGCGCGACCGCATCTACGAGAAGCCCGAGCTATCCGACGCCGACGGCATGCGTCTGGGCGAGCTCGAAGGCATCATCGGCGACGAGGATGGCTATACCGCCGAGAGCGACGCCGCCGTGCTCCTCGATGGCCTGGATATTCCCGAGGAAGTGCACGAGCGCAAGATGGGCGAACTCCAGGGCGGCCAGAAGGTCCGCGTCCTGTTGGCGCAGGCGCTTTTCGGCAAGCCCGAAGCCCTGCTCCTCGACGAGCCCACCAACTACCTCGATCTCGACTCGGTTCACTGGCTCCAGGACTTCCTCAATAGCTACAACGGCACTCTGATCGCCATCTCTCACGACCGCCACTTCCTCAACAGCGTCACCACCCACACCGCCGATATCGATTACGAGACCATCATCACCTACACCGGCGGTTACGACGAGATGGTGATGGCCAAGACGCAGATTCGCTCCACGCTCGAGTCGCAGAACGCCCAGCGCGAAAAGAAGATCGCGCAGCTCAACGAGTTCATCGCCCGTTTTGCCGCCGGAACCCGCTCCAGCCAGGTCACCAGCCGCCGCAAGGAAGTCGAGCGCCTGCAGACCAATGACCTTGCCCGCTCCAACATCCAGCGCCCTTATATCCGCTTTGACCAGGTCCGCCCCAGCGGCAAGCATGTACTGGAATTCAAGCATTTGACCAAGTTCTACGGCGATCTCAAGGTGATCGATGGCTTCACCGCCAACGTGCTGCGCGGTGAAAGAATCTGCCTTATGGGCCGCAACGGCGCCGGCAAAACGACCCTGCTTAAATGCCTCCTCGCCAACTATCCCGGCCTCGCCGACAAGGACTTCGTCCTCGATTCCGGTTCCGTCTCCTGGGGCCACGAAGCCCAGATCGGCTACTTTCCCCAGGACGTGGGCGCCACCATCGAACACGGCCTCACCGTGGCCGAGTGGCTCCATCGCTGGAAACCCGATGCCCACGCGGAAGACATTCGCGGCATTCTCGGCCAGATGCTCTTCAGCGGCGAAGAAGGCGACAAGCAGACCAAGGCCCTCAGCGGCGGAGAGCAGGCCCGCCTGGCCTTCTGCAAGTTAATCCTCACCAAGCCCAACATCCTGATCTTCGACGAGCCCACCAACCACTTAGATCTGGAAGCCATCAACGCCTTGAACATCGCCCTCCAGCGCTACGAAGGCACAGTCCTGTTAGTCACCCACGACCACGACCTGATCGACGAAGTAGCCACAAGATTATGGAACTTCAAAGAGGATGGCATCGAAGACTTCCAGGGCCCCTACGCCGAGTGGAAAGGCAAACACAACTAGAAGCTCTTTCATAACCTGGTTTTGAAAGGGGCGGGTGCCTCAGGTCCGCATAAGTAAAAACTGGGTTTCCCATCCTTCCGCAGTGTTATCGCGGAAGGGTGGGAAACCGCAGAACCTAACCACTGGCCGCCGGGTTTCATTTCTCCCGTCAGAGAGAACACAGAAATAGCCCAAAGCCGGGGTCCACGGCACGCGTGATTTTCTCGTGCTGGGGTGGGAGGGTGGAGCGTAGCGCAACCCTGAGTCCGCGCACCTTCGACTCCAACCGTCCCGCAGGATCAGACAGAAGACTCCGCAGTACAAGCCCAACTAATCCAAATCCATATCAGTCAGCCTGGGCCAGGCAATCTGAACCGCGATGGCCGTAACGAGGGTCAAAAGAAAGCAGGCCATCTGAGGATGACCGGGCCATATCCTCTGCCCGAGGCCGAACAGCCACGCCCCCATCCCTACCGCAGTTCCAATCAAAGTCGCGACTAAAGTGACCTTCAGAGTTTTCATGGCACCCTCGATTGTTTCCTACGACAAAAACCCCAGCTTTGTTCCATACGCATTCCGGCGGATCGCCACCCACAAACCAGCTACAAACCGATGGCCGCCTCATCCCTGACGCGCTTTTCTAAAAAAAATCGCCGCAGGAACAGCAGACCACAAATACTCTCCGGCCCGTCTTGCAGAAGATTACCCTCCGCCGTCGCACAATAGCAATGAGAGGACGAGCGGAGATTCCATCCTTCGCCGTCAAACTGCGAGCCATGAAAAACATCACCGTAACCGTCTCCGACGAAACACACCGCCAGGCGCGGATCTGGGCCGCCCGGCACGATACCACGGTCTCCGCCCTCGTTCGGGATTTCCTCGAATCCCTGGACCTCGCGAAACACCCCCCCCCTACCCCCCCGTGTTTTCCACAAGTAAATCTGTGAGACTGTGAAACTGTGAAGCGAATTGACAGCCGCCCGCACTCCATCGTGTAATTGAATTGTTGGTTGTGGTGAAGGAGTTCACCCTTAACCGCTGTCCCTCTTTCGTTCGGCCGGACAGATGATGACTCCTGACAGGGAATCCTGTTGCGGAGTCATATCCCAGCGCGATACCCCTATACAACCTGAGCAGCGCAAGTCCATGCGGCAGCCAAGGGTCTTCTTCTGCCTTGCGGCAGGCTTTCGCCGGGCTTCTACGTTGCTTGCTGTATAACCGGAAAAGGAGAGAGTCCTTGCAGAAATACCTGCTCATTGCCGCCGGTGGCGCGCTCGGTTCCATCGCCCGCTTCTGGGTCGGCTCCACCATCGCCGGCCGCATGGGAATCAAATTTCCCTATGGCACCCTGATCGTCAACATCACGGCCTGTGTGATTATCGGTTTCTCGCTCACCTACATGGGCCGCCGAGCCGACCTGAACCCTGCATGGAGATTCCTTATCCCCATCGGCTTCATCGGCGCGTACAGCACCTTCTCCACCTATGAGTGGGAAACGCTCTCCACCTTGCGCTCGGGGGCTTTTTTTCTGGCCGTCCTCTACGCCGGCGGCAGCCTCATCCTCGGCCTCATCGCCGTCTGGGGCGGTTCCTGGCTGGCGGAGGTGCTTTCCTAAGAACGCATTGGCCGGCCCTGTATCATCCGCGCTTGCCACTTCTCCCTGAAGAGTGCTTCAATCCTTCGTTGTCCAATTGCCGGCTCGCGTCCGGTGCCAGCCCGCAAAGGAGGATACATGTTACAGGCAGGAAGGGCGGTGAAAGTCTCCATCTACCTGAGCGATGGAGCCACCCATCACGGAGTCCCGGTCTACTCCAGCATCCTCGACTTCCTCTTCTATCGCGGCATTGCCGGGGCCACCGTAACCAAGGGCATCGCCGGATTTGGCGCCGACCACCACATACACTCCTCGAGCATGGTCGAAATCTCTGATCGCCTGCCGGTCAAGATTGAATTTATTGAGACTCGTGAGAAAGTCGACGTGATCCTCGGCAAGCTGGAAGAACTGGCGGGCACCGGGTTGATTGAGATGCAGGAAACCACGGTAGCCAAACCGGCCCAGGTTTCCAAACCAAAGCTGAAAATCGCTCCTGAACACCTCAAGATTGAAGGCAAAGCCCAGATGATGCGCATCTTCGTCAGCGAAGAGGACCGCTGGAATGACAAGCCGCTCTACGAAGCTCTGGTCGAGGCGTTACGCGCCAACGACATTGCCGGAGTCACGGTCTATCGCGGCATCCTCGGCTACGGAGCCCATCGGCGCCTTCACAAAGACAAGCCGTTGCTCGCCTCTCACCATGGCTCCATCATGCTTTCCGTCATTGACACTGCCGAGAAGCTGCAATCGTTTTTGCCTCTTGTCGACCGGATGGTCGAGGAGGGCCTCGTGGTCTTCTCCGATGTGGACATCATCAAGTACGCCTACCGTGCGCTCGACACGGAAGCGGCAGTTACGCCTGCCAAGCCGGTAACGGCTGCGGAGTAAGGGAGGTCAGGCAATGAAAGAACAGTTTCCCGCGAAAATGTTGCGCATCCATTTCGGCGAGGATGATCGTTGGCAAGGCAAACCCTTGCATGAGGCGATTCTGGCCAGATGCAAGGAGCTGGGCATCGCGCAAGCCGTCGTCTTCCGTGGCATCGAGGGCTACGGATCGGGCAGCCGCATTCGCCGCTCCGGCCATTGGACGTTCTCAAAGGATGCACCCATCCAGTTGAGTATCATCGATGCCCCTGAGCAGATCGCCAGGCTGATTCCCTATCTTGACGCCATGGTCCAGGAGGGCCTGGTGGCTACCTCCACGGTCGAAGCCATCCGCTACTCACGCAATCCTGAAAAGGTTGCCGGGAACCCGTAGGGCGTCCCGGCAACGTCCCTTTTCGTTACTCGGCCGACGTGAACGGCGAAGCCGGCAATCCCTCGCCGTTGAACAGGTTGCACTCCGGGCTATCGGACCAGCCGTAGCGCACAAACACCGGCTCGGCCACAGACTCGCTCGTCGCCAAAACCGTTGTGCCCTCGACCGTGGCCGTGGCGGGCCAGAATTTCCTGTCCGCCCCCGCGACCTCAAATCCCGTCACCGTGCCGCCCTTTGCCGCCAGCCCCTTGGCGTGATCGAACCACACCCGAATCTCGCTTCCCTCCTGAGTTGCCTGCCTATAAATCGGCCCGGAGTACTCGATGGACTCTCCATAGCTCAGAATCCGCGCTCCGCGCGCCAGTCGCAGGCCCACATCCACCTTGTCGGTCGGGTGTACGTTCTCAGGGTTGCCGATGTCGATGGTCACTGCCATCGCCGTATTGCGCAGCTCAAGCGTCTTCAACTGCTGCTCGCGCAACTCGGCCCATCCCTCGGGGGACCCGGCTTTGTAGTTCGCAATTTGCACGAAGAGGAACGGAAAATCGCCTACGCCCCACTGCCGCCGCCAATCCTTGATCAGGGCGCTCATCACCCGCTGGTAAAGCGGCGCCTGCTCCACTGAGGCGTTGCTCTCGCCCTGGTACCAGATCGCTCCACGAATCGGAAACGGCGCCAGCGGTGCGATCATGCCGTTGTACAGCATCCCCGGTCCCCAGCTCAACATGGGTGCGCGCCCTGGAAATTGCGGTTCCGGCTTGCCCTGTGCCTTGGCCTCATCGCGCTGCCGTTGCCGGTCCTTTTCCACCAACAACGTGCTTGCCTCGCGCTCTGTCATCTTGCCCCAGGAAACAAACACGGGCGCCAGCGCCGCGTCCGCGCCCAGCGCGGCCATGCGTGTCCAGGCCTCGGCCGGCGTGCCACCCCAGGTGGAGTCGATCACCCCCACCGGTACATGTTCCCGCTGCTCGATCTCGCGGGCAAAATACCACGCCACCGCGGAAAAATTCTTTGCCGTCTCCGGAGATGAAACCGCCCACCCCTCGCTGTCCACATCATCCTGCGGATACTCGACGGCCCGCTGCTTTACCACCATCAGCCGTATTCTCGGGTTGGCCGCATGAGGCAGGTCCACATCCGCCGTGGCGGCCTGGTGCAGCGTGAACTCCATGTTCGACTGCCCCGACGCAACCCACACATCTCCCACCAGAACGTCGTCCAGGGTAATGGTCTGCGTCGGCTGCGCAACGCTGCCGTCCGCCGCGGGCACACCCTTGACAATCAGTTGAAACGGCCCGCCCGCCGTCCCCGGCTTGAGATACACACTCCACCGGCCCACTGGCCCAGCCTTCGTCGAGCGCGTCTCCCCGCGAAAACTCACGCTCACATCCTCGCCCGCCGTTGCCAATCCCCACACGTGGACCGGCAGGTCCCGCTGTACCACCATGTGGCTGGTCAGAATTTTAGGCAGAGTCACCTCCGCGGAAACAGTCGCGCCCGGAAGCAGGGCAAGCAGCAGAAAAAATTGCAGTTTCATGTGGCGCCTCACTGAAACAGGATGCCGGAAGACATTCCGCGGCGAATGGAAGCGGTGGTTTTCCGGAAGGGAAACGTTATCATAATGTCAGGTCTGCCGTCAGCCCTTGCCTGTCATGGTTCGCTTTGAGCTTTCCACAGCATAGGAACGCAACGTTTTCCCGCAGTCCGTGTCCAGTCAATTAAGCAGGGTTGAAGGTGCCGGATATTTCCGTGGCCTTGAACCCCATGCAGGACAAACCATGCTTTCCCTGGTTGCATCCAAATGAAGATGCAGGACATTTAAAGCGATTTTGGCATACTGAAGGAAACCTGAAAACCTGACCGAGGAGGACTGGCGCTTTCCATGCGCAATCGACCCACAAGTGTATTCGCTTTCTTAGCTTTGACATTCTTAGCCGTTTGCTGTGCGCATTTACATGCGCAAGCTGCCCTGCTCATGGAGGAGCCATACGGCTTCTTTGGCACCCTGAATCCCACCGGACACAACGCCATCTATTTTGAGCGCGTTTGCGCCGAAACTCCGGTTCGGCTGCGCCGCTGCGAACCCGGCGAGTTGGGTGCCGTGATCGCCCGCTACCAGGGCATCGCCGGATACGATTGGGTGGCGATTCCGCTGGTTCCCTACCTTTATTCGGTCGAAAGCCCCTCGGATGTCCCCTCCCGTGTGAACCGCGAGGCCGTAACGCGGATGCGCGAGCGGTACTACGAAACCCACTTGGCGAAACTGGGAGAAACCCTCCCCTCGGGCAGCATGTTCCATGGCGGCTGGACCCAGTTGCTGGGCGTGGCCTATGAGCGCCGCGTCTACGCCTTCCGTTTCGAAACAACCGAGGAGCAGGACGACGCCTTCATTGCCCGCATGAACTCGGCCGAAAATCGCACCCACTTTGAATTGCTCTTCAGCAATTGCGCGGATTTTGCGCGCGTTGTCCTCAACTCGTATTTTCCCCGGACATTCCAGCGCAACATTTTCCCCGACGCCGGCATGACCACTCCCAAACAGATCGCCTGGAAGCTGGTGCGCTATGCCCGCAAGCACCCTGAGATACAACTGACGGTCTTTGAGATTCCCCAGATCCCGGGCTATCGCCACCAGAGCCACTCAAACAAGTGCATCGCCGAGTCACTCATCACCACCGCCTACGCCGTCCCCATCGTTGTGTTCAACCCATACCTCGCCGGAGGCCTGTTTGTGGATTATCTTTTCCGCGGCCGCTACCACCTCATCCCCAAGCACCCGCAGATCATGGAACCCGGCAGTCTTTCGATATTGACACTTCCAGCATTGACAGCCTTCTCTCCGTACGCGCAGAATCCCGACAGCGTCGGCGTTCAGGCCCCCGGCGCCGCTGTTAGTGACTCTGCGGAAACGCAGGTGCTTGGAACAGCCTACTTCGGCCCGAAGGAATGAAGGCTACGCATGAGTAAGTCTGTCCCGCAGAACCTCAAGAATCATGGCCGTCTCGATGCGCCTTATCACATGGTTCTTCTCACCGTCCTGGCCGTCAACGTGGTCATGGCCGTCTGTTACATGTTGGGTCATCTCAACATCTTTTCAGAATGGCTCGTGATACTCGCGATCGCTGTTTTCATCCCCTTCATAAGGCTGCGGACCTATCCCCTCAAGGTACAGGACCGCGTCATCCGGCTCGAGGAGCGGTTGCGTTTGCAGTCGCTGGCGCCGGCCGAGTGGCACGCGCAGATCTATCGCCTCACCGAGGACCAATTGATCGGCCTTCGCTTTGCCGCCGATGACGAGGTTGTCGAGCTTGCCAAGCAGGCGCTCGAACAGAATCTCAATCGCAAGCAGATCAAGGAGCGCATCAAGAACTGGCGCGCCGACGACTGGCGGGTCTGAGCCGCGCCGCTGGCGCAACTCCGGACTGGGCAGGCTCCATCCGCTTCTCTACGGGCGAGCGGTGGAGCTTACCCTGCTCATAGTTCCCTGGCAACTGCCGGCAACCTCGGTCCCCGGCTTACTCGTTGGGAAGTGTCGACCCGGCGTCCTTACCGGAACCTTCAGTCTCGTCCGCCGCGCCCTTCCCTTCGGCTTCGGCTAACGCTTCTGTGTCCAGTTCATGTTCGTGCCGGTAGTGTTCCACCGGCATCTTGCCGTCCCACCATGCCCAATTCATCGGATAGACATCCGGATCGAGAAATACCTGGTAGAAGTGCCAGACAATAATCGCCAGTGTGGCCAGAATCGCCTCATAGAAGTGGATCGAAGTGGCTACGTCGATCCACCATCGGGCAATCAGGTTCCCTACCCAGACCTGGGCCCATAGCATGATTCCAGTCACGGCCATCAGCACCGTACCCCACACCAGCGCCCAATACTCGGCTTTCTCCGCGTAGTTGAAGCGGCCGAACTTGGGCTTTATCTTGCTCAGGCCCAGGTAATAGAGCATCGTTCCCCATGCATCGAAGGCATCCCTCGGTCCAGGCGCAAAATCCCGGATCAACCGCCGTCCCTCCCTGGTAGCAATCAGGTAGAAGATGTGATAGATACCCGCACCGATCAGCACGACGCCCGCGATGCGATGGGTAAAGCTGCGCAGCTTCTCGCTCAGGCCCAGCACATCGGCCAACCACGAGTTGGGGAATTTGAGCGCAAATCCGGTAATTACCAGGACGATAAAGCTGGTCAGCAGCACCAAGTGCTGCCAGCGCTGATTCGTCGTCATGCGCACCATGCTGGGGTTCTGCATCCTGCGCTTGGCCACGGCCTTGCTGCGCCAGATGATCGCGTTATGCAGAAACATCGCTCCAATCACAACCGCAATCAGCACCAGATAAATCAGTCTTATCCAACTCACCGCGATGGAGCCGATGTCTCGCGACCGGATGCCATCCTCCAGATGCACCTTGGTGAGGGTGAACTTTTGTGTAACTCCCTTGTGGCATTTCCCGCAGGTCGCATCGAGATTAGCGCGATTGATGGTAGAGTGTGGATCGCTCGAAGGCAGAATGTTATGCACGCCATGGCAACTGGCGCAGTTGGCCACCACCGCCGATCCGTTCTCTGACGCGAGCCCATGATAACTGTCGAGGTAAGTCGATTCGCGGTTGCCAGCAACCCCGAACTCCTGCGAAAGCCGCACGCCTTCATGGCACTGCGCGCATGTGGTTCGGGCCACATTCTGCTCTGAGACCGACGAGTTGGGATCGATATGCGCCTTGATCGAGTGAATCCCGTGGCAGTCCGTACAAACCGGGGCCAGGCCGTTGCCCCGGCTGATGCCCTGCCCGTGAATGCTCTGCATGAACGTCGTTTCGATTGCGCTATGGCACTTGCCGCAAGTCTCGGGGACATTGAACTTGTATATCGGCGATTTCGCGTCGTTGGCGGGAAGGATCTCGTGCGCGCCGTGGCAATCCGTGCACACCGCGGCCTTCTTCGATCCCTTCTCGATTGCCAGTCCGTGCACGCTCTCCTGGTAAGACACGAAGGGCTGTGCGCTCTCCCCGTTCGACTCCATCAGAAACTTCTGCCCATGGCATTTGCCGCAGGTGGCAGGAATGTTTCCATGATTTACCGGCGACTTGGCATCGTCAGCGCCCAGAATCTCGTGTGCGCCTCCATGGCAATCCACGCAGTCCGCGGCCGGCGCTCCACCCGCCTTGGCAGCCTTGGCGTGGTAGCTGTGCGAATACGCGTTCTGCGCATCCGCGTGGCACTGCGCGCAGGTAATCTTCTTGGGCGCCGTCGCGTGCGCCAAATCCTTCACGTCCGTATGGCAGTCCACGCAGGTGAACAGGTTGCCGTGGATGGAGTGTTTCAGCTTGCCCTCATCCACATAAAGGCTGACAGCCTTGCCGTCAACCTCCTTCGTCAGCGTGGAGTCAGAGTGGCAGGCAAGGCAATCTTCATTCTTCGGCTTATGCGCCGCATAGGCCGCACAACTCCCTGAGAGCAGGGAGATCGCGACTGCTTGGGTGAAAATGATTCGTGCAGTGTTCACACGTTCGAGGAAACTCCATGCCGCAAAAGAGCGCGGTGATTTGAATCACAGCGGGCAACCAGCCATCCGTGACCTGACCTTGCCCCTCTGCGACCGCCCTCATAATTGCCGAAAAGCTGGGGGAGGTGAGACCCATCTGCCGTGTTCTGTGCAAATTGCCAGATTTCACAGCCAAATTTGCCCCGGAACAGCCGCGGTCTCGCCGGAGTGATACGGGTCACATGCCATCAGGCGCCTGCTGAAGCACAATATGACCGCTGCTTGAGGACAAATTCCATGGGCACAGTTACGGTATCCGACACAAAAACCATGCTCACTCTCCCTGGCGACGCGGTGCGTCAGATTCAATGGCGATTTGCCGATCGCTTCGATCTGCAGATGCTCGTCCAGTCGGCCCGGAGTGTGGCAAGGGGAACCGTTGCGCGCATGGTGGCCGCAGGGGAGCGCACCAGCCACGAGTGGACCCCTGCCAAGAGCGAGATGCTTGAGGCCTTCGATCGCGCTGGCATTACCGCGGCCTTTATGGAGCCGGAAGAGGGCGGGTTCATCGCCGGTCCCAAGAACCTGGCGCTGGGGCTGTCCGCCTTTGAGCTGGCTTGGGTAGACGGCGGCGCCGCCACCGCCAGCCTGGCCAGCTTCCTGGCCCTTTCGCCCATCCATGAGCGGGGCACCCAGGAGCAGGTCTCGCACTACAAGACCCTCGCCGCCCCGCCGCAACCAGGTGAGACCCGCAAGCCCTGGCGCGGCGCCTTCGCCCTCACTGAGCCCATTCCATACGTGGGCGTCGACACCGGCATGTTAAACGGCAAACTCCGCGTCGCCGAGTGGCAAGACGGCCAGGAGCCCTGGCTGCAGGTCGACAAGCGCGGGCGCTTCATCACCAACATTGCCTTTGCCAACTTCGTCACCGCCGCGGTCAACTCCGATGACCCGCGCATCAAGGGCAGTTGCGTGATCATTCTCGAGGAGGGCGACGAGGGGTCATTCGACCGCGGAACCCCAACCAAGAAGCTGGTTCATCAGCTCTCGTCCACAGGCGATCCCATTTTCAACCTGAAAGTTCCGGCCAGCCGCATCGTGGGCGGATACACCATCAAGGACGGCATCATCGTCCCCAACTTCAACCACACTGAGATCATCGACGCCGTCTTCCGCCGCACCCGCGTTCCGGTGGGCCTCATGACGTCCGCCAAGCTGCTCTCGGCAGTCGAGCCCGTTATCCGCTACCAGCGCGAACGCTTCCGCGGAGCGGAAGGCTCCAAACCCGGCTCTGTCCGCTATGAGCAGGGCATCCAGCAGCGCGAAGACGCATTGCACCGCCTGGTCGACGTCTGGGCCACCGGCGAAGCCGCCGCCTCCCTTGGCTTTGCCGCCGCACGCCTCTTTGACACCCTCGACCCGCTCGAAAAACATAAGACGGCCCTCCTCAAAGAACGCGGCATCCAGGGTGGCCGCGCGGAGATGAAAGCCCTCAGAGAGAGCGAGCAGCGTGCCATCGAGTTCCTGTCGCTCAAGGATGGCGACCCGCGCCGCGCTGAGCTTGAATCCGATCCCCTCGTCGATTTTGTCCTCAAAGACGCCGAAGCCAATGTCCTCTGCCCCGCGACCAAGCTCTGGAACACCGGCCATGGCGCCAACATGATGCGCGAGGCCATCAGCCTGATGGGTGGCTACGGAATTACCGAGGACTGCCCCGGTTTCCTGGCCAACAAGTGGATGGATGCGCAGCTCGAAGCCACCTACGAAGGCCCTGAAGCCGTACAGCGCCGTCAGTTGACGGTCACCATGACCTCTGAGGTCTTTCTGGCCCAGTTCCACATCTGGACAGCCGACATGCGCCGCATTGCCTCGGAGCATCCGGGAACTGGCGCCTGCACCCTCGCGTCCGCCATGAACCTCTGGCACTGGACGCTGAATTACCTGCAGAAATCCACTGATCCCGACGGCAACAAGCTTTATCACGGCCAGCGCCAAGGCGTGACCTTCGCGCTGGCGGATGCCCTCTGCTGGCTTCTTGCTTCCCGCTGCCAGATTCTCGATGTCCTGGAATTGGAGACTCGCGGACCAGACGATCCGGTGGCCTCCGAAGGCCTCTCCGGCACCGTCCAGTTCCTCAGCGACCTTTGCCACACCCAGGCAGCACAAGCCGCCGGCGAAGTTTCCCGCATCTGCGCCGAACTGGTATTCGGCTACAGCCCCCACCCGGCGTGGAGCGATGAACAACACAAGGGCTGCTTCCTGGCCAGCGAACTCGAAGAGTATGAGGAGACCATGCCTGGCATTACCGCCATGGCCGTAGACGCGTTGGCTGCCGATGGCAGTCATCCGCAAAAGGCCGGCCCTTGCGCGGGATGTGTCGGTAACAGCGAATTTCTCCGTCTCCAGAACAAACTCACCACCTGCCTGAGCGGTGCTCGCCTGGCCAAGGACCGCGCCGCGGAGACGGTCAGCAAGGTAGTGATCCCCGAAGCTCTGGACTATCCCTCATGAACACCGGCAACCATGTGGAGGCAACACCGGCGGGTGCCCCGGATCTCGCTTCTGAGACCTGGGAAACCACAGCAGAGGATTCGACCGCGCCGGAGTTCGAGCGCCAGACCATGGAAGTCGACATCGCCTGTGCCGGCTTCGGCCCCGCCATGGGCGGCTTCCTCACCACGCTCACCCGCGCCTGGGCTGAGCATCCTGAAGATCCAGCCTTCGAGAGCAAAGTCGCCCCCGGAATGCCCTTGCAGGTCCTTTGCTACGAGCGCGCCGACGACATTGCATCCGGCGTCAGCGGCGTGGTTACCCGCGCCCAGGGCATTCGCACCAGTTTCCCTCACCTGAATCCCGCTGAAATTCCCATGGCCGTCGAGGTAGCGCAGGAGCGAGTGCTTTATCTGCTTGATCCCATCGGCGCAAGCCGGCGCTCTCTCACCCTTCGCGCGGCCGATGCCGTTTTGCGGGCAGCCGGACCGCTGCTGGGCCTCCGCGACCACGCCTTTGAGCTCCCCTGGACTCCACCGTTCCTCCACAAGCACGGTGGACTGATCCTCTCGATCGGCCAGTTCAACCAGTGGGTCGGCTCGCAACTCATGGCCACCGGCCTGGTCCAGATCTGGCCTGGTACTCCTGTGAACGCACCAATATTCCCGGGTGCTGCCGGCCAATCGGAAAGGACTGTCCTGGGCCTGCGCCTCGCCGATCAGGGAGTTGACCGCGCTGGCGCGCCCGCCGACGGTTTCATGCCCGGAATGGATGTCCGCGCGCAACTCACCGTGGTGGCCGATGGTCCAGTTGGCGCCGTGGGCCAGGCCATCGACGAGAAGCTGGGCCTGCCCGCGGGTCACGCCCGCCGTGAGTGGGCTCTGGGCATGAAGATGGTCATAGAGCTACCCGAAGACTCGACCCTCAAGCCCGGCACCGTCATTCACACCTTTGGCTACCCTGAGCCGGAGATCTTCGGCTTTCTCTATGTTCACCCTGACCGCCTCGTCTCCGTCGGCATCTTCGTTCCCTCCTGGCTCGGCGATCCCTCCCGCACCTCCTACCGCTACCTGCAGCACTACATTCAGCACCCCGCACTTTGGCGCTACCTCAAGGACGGCGTCCTCCGCTCCTGGGGAGCCAAGTCGCTTGAGGAGTCCGGGCGCCGCGGCGAGCCCTACCTGGTCGGCGACGGCTATGCCCGCATCGGCGAAGGCTCCGGCTCGACCAACATGCTCACCGGCTCCGGAGTCGACGAGGCCTGGACCACCGGCACACAGCTCGGCGAGGCCGTCGTGGAACTGCTCCGCGCCGGCAAGCCATTCACCAGGGAAAACCTTGCGGCCACCTACGAATCCCGCCGCCGCGCAAGCTGGGTTGAGCGCGGCGCCCGCGAAGCGCAGAATGCCCGCAATGGCTTCCATGGCGGCATCGTCAAGGGCATGATCGGCATGGCCTTTGCCGGCCTTACCGGCGGTCGGCTCTCGTTCCAGGCTCATATTCCACCGGCCCATAAGCAGATTCCCCGCTTGTTTTCACGTTCGGCCGAGCGCCTTAAGCTGAAGAATGGCGCGCGGCTGGCTCTGGCAGACGGTCGCCCGTTCCACGATGCCCTGCTCACCGCTCGCGGCTGGCCGGAGATTGCCTTCGACGGCCGCCTGCTCGTCACGCAACAGGATGCGCTGCTGATGGGCGGCAAGGTACAGGCCGTGCCCGGCTTTGCCGATCACGTCGTCTTCCGCGACGCACAGCTATGCATTACCTGCGAGGAGAAGACCTGCATCGCCATGTGCTCCGGCCAGGCCCTTACTGAAAGTGCGGATGGCGTGCCCGAGTTCGATCGCGAGAAGTGCGCTCATTGCGGCGCCTGCCTGTGGAACTGCGCCCATTCGCCCGGCGGCGACCGCTCCAACATCGAGTTCCGAGCCGGCGCGGGCGGACTCCATTCCGCGGAGAACTGACCCTTTCCCCGAATCAAGACAGTCAAAAAAGGAAAATTTCATGGCAAATGTAGTACACATCGTGGTTTGCGCGGGCATCGTTCCTGATCCCCTGCAAACCCTGGAGCCGGTGACCGGGCCTAATGGTCCGGGGCTGAAGAATGAGATGGTCTTACCGGCAGTGCTGGACCCCTGGGCCGCCAGCGCGCTCTATGAAGCCGCAAACCTTGCCGCCAGGAACGCAGGCAGTAAAGTCTGGCTGATCTCGCTCGGCCCCAAGGCCAAATTGCAACAGGTGATGATGACCGTTGCGCAGAAGGTTAGCTTCGAACTGATTCCCATCGACGGCCCCATCGGCGGCTTCCCTGACGCGCACGCAACCGCAGCCGCGCTGGCGGAAACCATCGCCGCCTTGCCCGGCCTCGATCGTGCCAAGCTGCTTCTCTTCGGCGGTTGGGAGTCGGCCACGCGCGGTGCGGGCGTTACGCTTCAGCTTGTCGGCGAACGCCTCGGAATCACTGACCAGTTCCAGGGCGTGGACCAGATAGATCTCCGTGACGACGGAAGCTTTGAGGTGCTGGAGCGCGTGGAGGGCGGCAAGCACCAGGTTTCGGTCTGCGCCGGAACTCCTGCCGTCCTCGGGTGGGCCACCGGCAACCTTGCCGAGCCACGCAATAATCCACAGGTTGGAATGGCCAACATGCGCACCATCATGCCCGCGTTGCAAAAGGCCAAGAAGGCAACGCTGGAGGCCAACGGCCTCCGCTACGTCTCCGTCGCCCTGCCCAAACAGCAGCGCACAACCCGCGTGGTCAAAGACCTGACGCCCGACGAGATTGCGCGCGAACTGGTCGAGTGGATTGGAGCCGAATAACAACCATGGAAACCATACTTGTACTTACGCACGTAGACGACAGCGGCGCCGCTCTTACCAAAGCCTCGCTTGAAGCCGTCACCGCCGGCAAGGAACTTGCCGCCCGGCTCTCTGCCACGTTGACCATTGGCATTGTGGCCGCTGACTCCACCGTCGCAGCCGGCGTCCTCGCCTCCACTGGAGCGCGCCTGCTGGCCGTCTCTGGCGAACCGTTTGCGCAATCGCGCTACGCCACCGATGCTGCCGCGTGCGAAGCGCTCTGCCGCGCCGCACAGGCCACCATCGTCCTCGCCCCCGGAACTTCGCGCTTTGCGCGTATTGCGGCAGGTGTGTCGCATCGGCTGGGGGGCTTCATCGATACGCACATCAGTTCCATCGGCGGCACTGAGACCGTGGAAGCAAGTCGCTGGTTCTATCGCCAGCGTGTCGAAGCCGTCTTCAGCCGCGAGCCGCGTCCCTGGTTCCTGCTGCTCGACCCGGGCACTCATGCGGCCTTCGCCGGCGATCCGGCCCCGGCACAAGTCGAGGAAGTCCCCGTTCAACTCCCTACACTTCGCACCACCGTCAGCGGCCTCCGTGCACCCATGCAGGGTGCGCAGACCATCCGCCCCGACGCCAAACTCCTCTTTGTCGCTGGCGCGGGCTGGACGAAAAAGCAATCCGATGGCCAGGTCCATCCCACCCAGGCCGGCGATCTGATTCTCGGATTCCTGCGCCTCACCGGCGCTTCTCTCGGCAGCAGCAAATCGCTGGTCGATCAAGGCAGCGAGAACCAGCCCGTGCTTCCCTTCCTCACCCACCTGAACCAGATCGGCCAAACCGGCTCCACGCCGCGCCATCCCAAAGGTCTCTCCACCTGCTGCCACGGCGAGGAACCCCATGTTGTCGGCTGGCGCTTCATCGCCGACCGCCGCGCCATCTCGCTCGATCCCAACTGCGGCTGGACCCGCGGAAAGGCCGACGTCGTTTATGTGGCCGACGCCTTCCTGGTGATGGCCAAGGTGAATGCGCTGCTTGAGACCGACAAGGCGTAGCCGAATTTCGTACGAATAGTAACCGCAATCAACAGAGGCCGGACAAGATAACTTGCCCGGCCTTCGTTTCATCTGAACCATCTGTTTGCCTTCCTCGCCAGTGAGCCGAAAGACCGCTTACACAGCGGGCCTCGCGCACTCTCCGTTGCTCCAATTGTGATAATTTAGGTACGGGAGTACGCATAAGCTATGTCTTCAATTACGTCGTTTATCAAGCATCACTATCGTCACTTCAATGCCGCCGCCCTCATCGATGCCGCTGAGGCCTATAACGCTCACCTGGCCAATGGTGGAAAGATGTTTGTCACCATCGGCGGCGCCATGAGCACCGCGGAACTGGGGCTTTCGCTGGCCGAAATGATTCGCCATGACAAGATTCACGGCATCTGTTGCACCGGGGCAAATCTTGAGGAAGACGTCTTCAATCTGGTCGCCCATGACTTCTATGAGCGTGTTCCCCACTACCGCGATCTGACACCCGCCGACGAAGGCAAACTGCTCGCCCGCCACATGAACCGGGTCACCGACACCTGCATCCCCGAGATGGAGGCCATGCGCCGCATCGAGAACGAAGTGCTCAAGGAATGGATTCGCGCCGACCAGGCAGGCGAGCGCTTCTTCCCCCATCAGTTTATGTACAAGATCCTGCTCTCTGGCGACCTCAAAGCGTCTTACCAAATCGACCCGAAAAACAGTTGGCTGTTGGCCGCGGCTGAAAAGAACCTGCCCATCTTCGTCCCCGGTTGGGAAGACTCCACACTGGGCAACATGTATGCTGGCCACTGCATCACCGGCGACGTCAAAAAGGTCCACACCGTCCGTACCGGCATCGAGTACATGATGGAACTGGCCGAGTGGTACACGGCCACCTCTGCGCAGACCCCACTCGGTTTCTTCCAGATTGCCGGCGGCATCGCGGGCGACTTTCCCATCTGCGTGGTCCCCATGCTGCACCAGGACTTGCAGCGCGAGCACGTGCCGCTCTGGGCCTACTTCTGCCAGATCTCGGACTCCACCACCAGCTACGGTTCCTACTCCGGCGCCGTCCCGAACGAAAAGATCACCTGGGGCAAACTTGGCGAGAACACCCCCAAGTTCATCATCGAGTCCGACGCCTCCATCGTGGCGCCGCTGATCTTCGCATACGTCCTCGGCTGGTAACTCCTCCACTTACACGCCTATCGAGGATAGAGTAAACAATGAGGGGTATGGGTCCTGGCCCATACCCCTCATTGTTTACTCTGCAAATTGCCATTCTACCGGATGATCTGTAACAGCTTTTACCCCTCCGCAATCACCACAAGCGGACCTTGTATCTCGCCCCCGTCGCCGCCTGCAAGCGCCGCCTGACCTACTGCTCCCAATCCAATCTTCCAGTCTGGCGAAGGCAGTTCCGGCATGGGCCGCGCCTGGAACAGCTTCTTGCACTGCCTTGCCGTCCACCGCGCCCCGGCCTTCGACTTCTTCCGCCGCGCGCTATCGGTCGAGATACCAGTCCCCGCGTACATCTGCCTGTAAAGCTTCGATAGAAACATGAACGCGATCCTGGATCGTAAGTTGGGTGTGCACGCCGATCTTTCCCAGATAGCTCTCCAGTTATAAAACCTGTCCCAAACCTTCTGCGTCCTCTCCCTGATTTCATCTGAACTCATGGTAGGATGCGGGGTAAACATCTTGGGCCTGACTTCCGTCGGAATCATCCAGTACCGGGTAATCGGCACATCGCCCACCATGGTCGGATTCAGTGCCTGTTCCTTCTCCCACCGTCCAAAGTCCACAGTGCCTGGAAACGGCGTCATCATCACGAACTGGGCAAACGTAATCCCCGCCTTCATCGCCATCTCCGCCGTAGCATCGAAGGTTCCCGGCCTGTCTGTAGGCAGCCCGAAAATGAACGAACCGAGTACATGGACTCCGTGCTCCTTGAACGTCTGCAACTGTCTTGCCAGAGCATCGCCAGAAAGGTTCCAGTCCTTGTAGACCGCTTTCAGCCCCTCTGGAGTTACAGCCTCCACTCCCACCAGGGCGCCCTTGATGTTGGCCTTGCGCATCGCATCCAGATAGTCGCCATCTTCCCCCGCCTCCATCGTCATTTGGGTGAAGAACACCATGTCTTTGGGCAACTTGGCTAGCTCCTCCATCAGTTGAAAACGCTCCGCGCGAATGGCCGTCAACTCTTCCAGCTTGGCTGTATTCTTCTGCTCCCTGGCCAGCCGCAGATCGGTAAACGTCACCGGATAGAAGTTGTCGTCGGCCAGTGCGATATACCGGAACCCCAACCGCCGCAACGTGACAATCTCGTCGACCACGCTTTGAAACCTGCGTTGCCTCGGTTTTTGCCCATCCGTCCGCCACACGCTGCAAAACGAGCAGTGCTTGGGGCATCCGCGAATGGTTTGCACCGAAGCCCACATATATTTCTCGGGACGCATCAGGTCCCAGCGCGCCGCAAGGAACTGCCCGCCTTCAATCCGTCCGCCCTCGTAGATCCGGTCCGGCGTGCCCGCCAGGCAATCCATGACTACCTTGCCCCAGGCAACATCGCCGTCGCCCTTCACTACCGCGTGCGCTTCCCCGCGCTCCAAGGCCTCTTCAGGAAACAACGTCGCGTGAATGCCGCCATACACCACCCATGCGCCACGGCTGCGCGCCATCCGGCCCACCGCATAGCCACGCAGCGCGTTGCCGGTGTGCACGCTGATGCCCACAATATCGCCGGGCTGAATCGTCTCCGGCACAATCGGCTCCAGCGACTCATCCACCAGAATCGGATCGCCCGCCGCTTGCGGCGTCGCGGCCGCAAGCACAAAAAGCCAGCGCGGCGTGATCACCGCGGTGCCAAAAGAGTTGTCGCTTGGATTTACCAGATGAACGCTCATCGCATCCAACCTTTCCTCGTGCGAGTGCAGTTGCGCTTGCGAGTAGGGTGGTCTCAGAGAGCGTTTTCGCAATCGGACGAATCGAGTGCGGAAGTGTGGTCCCGCATGATGGGCGATGACGAGTCTTCCCGCCGGACGGTTTTCCCCTTGGCAGTTTCCCGATCTTAAAGATTTCCCCTCAAACGGAGTGGTCAATTTTGCCCACTTTTTACCAACGGGGAACCCGGCCGGATGAAATCTATATGTATTCTATGCGCCTCCGCCTACATCTGCACAGCCCGCGAAGCTGCAATGGAGTCGCAGGACAACGGAGACGCATGGCCGTCTTTCCACGCCGTTAGCACTCTTTCATCTGATTGGATTGCAGTGGAAGCGAAATCAATGTTGAATCCAGCCCGGCAACATAAAGTGCTGCTCGCGGAAGAGAGCCACGCAGATTCGAACGGCCTCTGCATCCAGCAGAGTGCCGGCGTCTTTTTCAATCTGTTCCAATACTATTTTCAAAGGGATTCCTTGCCGATAGGGCCGATAAGCGGCCATTGCTTCCACAATGTCAGCCACTGTCAATACCCTGGCTTCGGGCAGGATCGAATCCCCCTTCAGGCCTCTCGGGTAGCCCGAACCATCCAGCTTCTCATGATGTTGGCGCACGATCTCCGCAATGGGCCAGGGAAACGGTATGTCTTTCAGAATGGTGTAGCCGGTCTCCGTATGACCGTTGATCAATGCCCGTTCCGCTGCGGTGAGTTGGCCCGGCTTGGTCAGGATTTCGGCAGGAATTGAAATCTTCCCTATATCGTGCACCTGTGCCGCCACCCGCAAACCTTGCAATCGCCCCTCCTGCCAGCCCATCTCACGGCCAATAGCCACTGCGATCTCCGCCACCCGGCCCTGGTGACCCGCTGTATACGGATCGCGCATTTCCATTGCAAGGACGATGGGCGCCACCATGGCTGACAGCGCATGGGTCAGTTGCCGCTCCGCCTCGGCCGCGTGTTCCCGCTCCGCCTGCAAAAGCCGCTCCTGCTCGGTTCGATGCATGCCGAAGCCGATCTGTTCGGCCAGGTGTACAAATACCTCAATCGCTACAGGTTCAAAAGCATTGGGCTCTGCGGCATAAACAACCAATGCGCCACGCAAACTGCCGTCGGCAACAAAAGGAACCGAAATAGAGGAGCGGATTCCAAATTGGCGGGCCCGTTCTTTCCACGGGCTGTAGACCACTGAGGTCTCAGTGTCCTCCACAATCTGCAACTGGCCAGTGCGAATGCTGACTCCCGTCGGGCCTCGCCCGCCTGGCTCATCCTCCGACCAGCTCAGTTGTAATCCATCCATGTAGGCCCGGGCGTTTCCCGATGCCGCTGCCAGCCGAATCGGCTTGCCGGAACCGTCTTCCACAATCCCGACCCAGGCGAGCCGATAGACGGATTCGCTCGTAATGGCCTCGCAAATAGCCTTGAAAAAGCCTTCCGGCGATTGGTTCTGCCAAAGCGCCAGGGCGGCGCCTGCATACGCTGACAATGCCCAAGTCTTGGTGGCCAGGCGATGTTCGTGTTCCTCCAATTCGGTCATGTCGCGGTACACGACAATCACCACAGACCGGCCGTCCAGTACCAATGATTTCGATGACGAAGTCATTACGGGAATGCACCGGCCGTCTTTGCTCAGGAGGTGAAGGCCTGGGTATTGGAGTAGCTGTTGCCCGTGATTCAGCAGTTCAGCCTTCACCCGTTCCCGCTCGGCCTCCGGGTGCATCATGACTATATTCGATCCAAGAAGTTCCTTGCGGGAATATCCGCTTAGCGCTTCTGCCGAGGGGTTGACATTTATATGTTCCCCGGTGCCGGAATCAAATGCAAACATGGCCTCCGGCGCGTAAGTCCAGGACAATTCATACAGGCTCTGGGGCTCATTGCAATTTGGGACGTGGGTCATGGCCACCGACCTCCATTAACCGGTGGGAATCCTCGCGGCTCAAAATCGATCCCGTCCAAAACTGCGAGTATATTTCTTATTGATATCCACAAAAAGGGGCATAAGTCAATTGCCAAGAAGGTGTAGCATCAAAGGCTTCACCCCACCCGGCTGCATTCTTCTACTGGGATCGCTACCTGCTCGACGATCTCCAGCCCGAAACCCTCGAGAGCCGGAATGTGCATGGGCGTATTCGACAGCAGCCGGATGCGCCGGATTCCCAGATCCGACAGAATCTGTCCGCCCAGTCCAATAGCGCGCAGAATTCGCCCGGTCCGTGCCTGCGAGCCTTCGCGCGTACGCAATTCCTCGTGCAGAACCAGCCGCCTGACATCCGTTCCCAACTCGCCCGTTGAAACCGCCTCCCCGTCAGGCTTGAACGCGCCGGCCACGCTGCGGTCAATCTCAAAGCCTCGCGAGGTATTGTGCAGGTAGAGCACCGCGCCACAACCCTCTTCGGCAATCATGCGCATCGATTGGTCCAAAATCTCACGGCAATGGCAATCCGCGCCAAAAACATCGCCCGCGGTGCAGCGGGTATGCATGCGCACCAGTACAGCGCGTGCACACGGTGATGGGAGTTCCCCTTCGGCAGGTGCTGTTTCGCCCAAATTCTCTGCCACGCCGCTGCCTGCGGAGCCTGCGCAGGCTGACCCGCTCTGGAATGCGGGGCAATCAGCGCAAAGATCGCCGCGCACCAGCGCGATGTGGCTCTCGCCACCGTTTACTTCGCTCTCATAAGCGATCATCCGAAACTCGCCGTAACGCGTTTGTATGCGGCTTTCCCCTGCGCGAACAATATAGCGCTCGTTCCGCAGCCGGTAGCGGATCAGTTCCGCCACGGTGAGGATCAGCAACCCATGTTCTTTGCAGAATGGAATCAGATCAGGAACGCGAGCCATCGTGCCGTCGTCCTTCATGATTTCGCAGAGCACGCCAGAGGGGTTCAACCCGGCCAGCCGCGCCAGATCGACCGACGCCTCGGTTTGCCCGGCGCGCACCAGCACACCCCCCTTGCGCGCACGCAGCGGAAAAATATGGCCGGGACGGGCCAGGTCGGCCGCCGTCGAGCGCGGCTCAATCGCCGTCCGGATGGTGTGAGCGCGGTCGAACGCCGAGATGCCGGTGGTCACGCCCTCGCGCGATTCGATTGACTCGGTAAACGCCGTGCCGAACCGCGAGGTGTTCTGCTGCGTCATGGGAAACAGCCGTAGGTAATCCGCGCGCTCCTCGGTCAGTGTCAGGCAGATCAATCCCCGTCCATACTTGGCCATGAAATTGATCGCTTCCGGGGTGACAAACTCGGCGGCCAGGGTCAGGTCGCCCTCATTTTCCCGGTCCTCATCGTCGACAACAACGATCATGCGACCGGCGCGGATCTCGGCCAAAGCGCCGGGGACGTCTGTGAAGGGGGGTTCGAGAGTGCGTGCAATGTTGGGCATGGCCACCCTCCCATTCTCGTCTATTGCGGTCACTAACCGCAAAAACGCCGCCCGAAGGCGGCGTTTTTACACACATGAAAGTGACACAAGGCTTACAACGTCGATTCGATCTCAAATCCCCATGCCTCCAGGAGAGCTTCAGGGATGTATTTGGAGTTCTTGTTCCGGCGAGCCCACTCCCGCAACCGGGTGGAGCGGATGTACTGATCCGGTGTAAGCTTGAACTCCTTGACGATAACCTCGAAGGAGGTCACAGTGGGTACAACCGGGCCGATGGGCTCCGGCTTGCCCCAATTCGGATTTCCACGACGCTTTGCCATCGATTTGGTGTCCTTAAGGGAGGATGATTTGCACGTAAATCCTCGGAATCGGGCTGGGGGATCCTGTCAGTCCTGAGGAAACTCTAGAGTTTTATTTTACGGATATTTTCTTCAAAAATCAATAGCTAAATGACACATGGTGCCCGACAAACCGGGGCAACCCCCCTCACAGCCGGCCAGCGGCAAATTAGTGGGAAAACTGCTGAACCCAAAGGACTTCGGCCGTTCTTCAGTTGTTGTAGCGCGAAACCACCCCGGATCGCACACCCAGCGCGCTCCTGGCGCCAGCAGGACTGGCGACATGCCACCCGCCGGTGTCACCATAGTCGTATGACAACATCCTGGCGAATGCGGGCAGCCGCTCTTCTGCTCCTGACCTGCGGTGCGGCCCAGTCTGGCGCCGTCGAATTGAAAATAAGCCGTGAAGCCATCGAGCGCACTCTGAAACAGCAACTCTTCAGCGGCCCCAACCACCGCTATTACCTCAAGGGGAACGCTCAGTCCGCATGCTCCATCTATGCCGAGGACCCGCAACTCAGCTTTGTCCAGGACCGGATCGTGGTGAACCTCAAGACCCACGCACGATTGGGCGAAGCAGTAGGCGGCGCCTGCCTGGGGCTGACGCTCAGCTTTCCGGCCGAAGTTTCGCTTGCCCCCGATGGCCAAGGCGAAACCATCGGGTTCCGTGACGCTCGCGTAGACCGCATAAGCGACCGTCACGAGCTTAACTTCGTGCTCATCCCTTTCCTCAGCCACCAGGTTCCCTCGGGCATGAAAGTCAATGCCGCCGACCTCCTCCGCAAGGCCCTCGAAGGGTCGACCGCCTCTTCCGGTTACAAGGTTAGCCTTGAGAGACTCAAGATTCACTCCATACAAACCGAGGGCGACATGCTGGTTGTGGACGTAGATGGTGATTTGAGCGTTAAATAGTTCAAAGTCAACTTCTTGCGTAGGCAGTCAGACTTCCTGACCACATTGACCCGTTCAATCTGCCTTCGCCGAGGGGATGACGGCCGTTCCACCCGCGGCGATAATGATTGCAACCTTCCGAGCGTGATTGCCGGACAGTTGCTGGAAATCGGGCCAGGTTGCATTACCCGACCCTGAATTGAAGCTGCGCCTCTAAGATGACGGGAGATGACGAACAAATGAATCCGCTGACAAGACCCATTCTGGCAACCGTGCTCCTCCTCCCAATTGCGCTGGCGGCGCAGGATAGCGCGGCACAATATGACACTCAACTTCAACGCGCAGAGGAGCGGCTTAGTTTTCAGACTTGGGGGCCTTGGACTCCCAGATCAAACGTCAATGCGGATGTCGCGATGGTTTACGGAACCGGCGAGCAAATGCTGCCGGAGCTTCAGAGCTGGCGGCAACACGGCTATATCGCTGACATGATGACCGCCGCGTCCTGGGGCGACTATCAGGACTATTTCGACGGGCGCTTTGACGGAAAGACTCATATGGATGAGGCTCAGACCGACGCCAATGGAGACGTGATCCTGCACTGGGGCAGCAAGACCATTCCTTCCGTTTCTCCTGGAGAGTCATTCAGCCGCTATCTGGCGCAAAGGGTTCGGCATGCGGTGGACGGCGGCGTCCAGTCTATCTACATCGAAGAGCCTGAATTCTGGGCTAGAAGTGGGTGGGAGGAAAACTTCAAACGCGAATGGAAAGCCTATTACGGCGAGGATTGGCAGCCTCCGAATTCGTCGCCGGATGCTCAATACCGCGCCTCCAAATTGAAGTACTTTCTCTATAGGAGGGAACTGGGTCAAGTTTTCGATTCCACCAGGGAATACGGAAGGCTTAATGGTCGAACCGTTCACTGTTATGTTGCGACACATTCTCTGATCAACTATGCCGACTGGCTAGTTGTCAGTCCGGAGTCTTCCTTGCTCGCTGTCAGTCCGGACGGATTCATAGCGCAGGTCTGGACAGGATCCGCACGCGCTCCGAACTATTACAATGGCGTCCTTAAAGAACGCACGTTCGAGACGGCCTTTCTCGAATATGGCTCCATGCAGAATCTGGCTCGCGCTTCGGGGCTAACTATCAGGTACCTGAACGATCCAGTTGAAGACGATCCCGACCGCGATTGGAATGACTATCGATCAAGCTTTGAAAGCACGGTCACAGCTTCCTTGTTGTACCCGGAAGTGTGGCGCTATGAAATCATGACCCCGGAAAGAATCTTCAATAGCAAGCATCCGGCTAAGCATGGCGTCACCAACAATCAGACGACGCAGTTAGTGGAAACCGCAGACGGTTTTGTCCATGAGCATGGCTCGGTGTCAAATATCGAGGAAATTGGCATACCGAAAGCGTATGAGACTGAAATCCAAAGCGTGATGAGCGCCTTGAAGGATATGAAACAGAAGGACGTACGGTGGGAAGAAACAGGCACCGGCAAAGTCGGCGTCCTGGTCTCTGACACCATGATGTTCGAACGGGCAGATCCATTCCCCTCGGATGCAAGCCTTGGTTCCTTCTATGGACTTGCTCTCCCGCTCTTGGCTCACGGACTGCCGGTCGAGCCGGTGCAAATCGAATATGCCAATAGCCCGGGCTTCCTGAACCGTTACAAGATGCTGCTACTTACGTACGAAGGCCAGAAGCCTCCAACTCCGGAGTTTCATGATGCGTTGGCAGAATGGGTCCGCAACGGAGGCGCCTTAGTTGTCATCGATAACGACGACGATCGTTATAACGGCGTGCGCGAATGGTGGAATCGAGCGCCTGACTCATACAAGACCCCACGAGAACACCTGTTTCTGAAACTGGGTATTTCGAAAGATGCGGTCGGACTTCATGCTGTTGGCCGCGGCGTCATTTTGTCCGAACGGATATCCCCAGCAGCCTTGACATACAGGAAGGACGGCGGCGAGACAGTGCGCGGCTTCGCGCGTCAAGCGGCAGCCGCCGTGAAGCTGCCCTGGAAAGAGACGAACGCCCTGGTTTTGCGGCGTGGCCCGTACATTATCGCCGCAGGTTTGAATGAATCCATTCCCGGAGCCAGGCCATACGTTCTTCATGGACGATTTGTGAATTTGTTCGATGCAAATCTTTCTATCCTCACGCGCGCCGCTCTTCCGCCGGGTACCCGGATGTTACTAATGGACGTGAACATGCTGAAAGGAAACGATATTCCGCATGTGATTGTTGCGAGCTGCCGGATCTCTGACGAGCATGCCGGCAAGGACAGCCTCACCTTCAAGGCGGATGGAATTTCAGATACAAATGCAGTAGCTCGCATCAACACCGCCAGAAAGCCGACCAGAGTCATTGTCGGAGGTGCGGCGTTGCAGGAAAGAGACTATGAATTGAGCGGAGGCACATTGCTGATTCATTTCCAGAACGCCGCAAGTCCTCTGCAAATTGAGATCGATTTTCCTCAATGAGCAATTGACTTGAGCGGCCGTGAAGGCTGCCTCCGCTCATGCGCTAACTCATTACGGACCTAACGCTGTTATTCGCTCCAAGCATCAAAAGCTCCCGCACGCACCGCGGCGGCCAGCGCATCGATGTCTGACGCCAGAGTCCGGTCCTGATCCAGCCGCGCGACCACCGCCCGCACCGCGCCGTGCGCCCGCTCAATCTCCCGGCTGGGACGCAGCGGCCTGCGAAACTCCACACCCTGCGCCGCGCACATCAGCTCGATGGCCACAATTCGCTCGGCATTCTCCACAATCTGCCGCAGCTTCACGGCGCCGGTCATGCCCATTGATACATGATCTTCCTTGCCCCCGCTGGTTGGAATGCTGCCCGTCGATGAAGGATGCGCCAGCACCTGGCACTCATTGATCAACGCCGCCGCCACAATCTGCGCCATCATGAATCCCGACGAAAGCCCCGCATCGGGTGAGAGAAACGGCGGCAACCCCTCGTTGATATCCGGATTGAGCAGCCGGTCAATCCGCCGCTCCGTCATGCTGGCCAGATCGGTCACTGCAATGGCCGCGTAGTCGAACGCATATGCCAACGGCGCCCCATGAAAATTTCCCCCCGAGATGACTCCGCCGTCTTGCATGTTGGAGGAGCTTTGCGGAAAGACGAGAGGATTATCCGTAGCCGAACCTGCCTCAATCTCCAGCACACCCCGCACATGCCCCAGCACACCCCGCACTGCCCCATGCACCTGCGGCATGCAACGCAAACAATAAGCGTCCTGGACCCGCGAATCGTGCTCCCGGTGGGCTTCGCGAATCTCCGATCCCTCCATCAGCCGCAACAGGTGCGCCGCCGCCGCAATCTGCCCGGCGTGTGGCCTTGCCTCGTGAATTCGCGGATCGAAGGCCGAAGGCGTACCCATCAACGCCTCAAGAGACATGGCCCCCGCCAGATCCGCAACCTTCGCCACGCGCAGTGCTCGCGCCACGGCCAACGCTCCCACGGCGGTCATCGCCTGCGTTCCATTCAGAAGCGCCAATCCCTCCTTGGCAGCCAGCGCCAGAGGCTGCAATCCCGCGCGTCGCAGCGCCTCGCCTCCGGACATGCTCTCGCCCCGGTAATACGCTTCGCCCTCGCCAGTGGCCACCAGCGCCAGATGAGCCAGTGGCGCCAGGTCCCCGCTGGCCCCCACGGAACCCTTTTCAGGAATCACCGGATGTACCCCGGCGTTGAGCAGCGCCACCAGCAGTTCCACCACCGCCGCCCGGCAGCCGCTGAACCCCTTGGCCAGCACGTTGGCGCGCAGCAGCAGCATGGCCCGCGACTCAGCCTCCGAGAGCGGATGCCCCACCCCGGCTGCGTGGCTCCGAACTAGGTTCGTCTGCAACTGCGCCAGATTTTCGGGCGGAATCCGAACATCCGCCAGTTTCCCAAACCCGGTGTTAACCCCATAAACCGTCTGTCCCTCGGCCAGGATGCTCTCAATCAGCTCCCGGCTCGCGGCTACACGCGACAGTGCAGCGGGCGCAAGTCCCACCCGGCAGCCGCGCAGCGAAACAGCCTCAATCTCGGCCAGCGTCAGCGGCTGGCCGTCCAAAATCAAAGTCTCCATGAACCTGATCCTAGGCTGGCAGTCCCGGTGGAGACAAATTGCAGACAGGCTTGGCTACGAGGATGAACTCGACTATGCTTACATTCGATCGGATGGACTCAACGCCATGATGAGCTTCACTCGAAGAGAATTCGCCAAACTTGGCGCATTGGGCCTCGCCGCCCGCATCGCCCCCGCTCTCAACGCACAACCTTCCGGGCAAATCATCGCGGCCCCCACGGAAGCATCTTCTCCCGTAGGGCGAAAGATCGGCTACGCCGTGATTGGCCTCGGCCGCATCGCCGGCCACTTCATGCCCGGCGTCCTTAACACAACCAACTCCCGTATCACTGCTCTGGTCAGCGGTCACCGCGACAAATCCCAGCGGATCGCCTACCAGTACGGCGTCCCGGACAGTTCCCTCTACAACTACCAGAACTTCGACCTGATCGCGCAAAACCCCGCCGTCGACGCCGTCTATGTGGCGCTGCCCAACTCCATGCACGCCGAATACACCATCCGCGCGGCCAAAGCCGGCAAGCACGTGCTCTGCGAAAAGCCCATGTGCACCAGCGTGGCTGACGCCGAATCCATGATCGCCGCCTGCAAGGCAGCCAACGTCAAGCTCATGATCGCCTACCGCTGCCACTACGAGCCCACCAACCTCCACGCCATCCAGCTCATCCGCGACGGCGCTCTCGGCCAGGTGCAGGCCATCGACAGCGCATTCGGCTTCAACATCGGCCCCGGCGAATGGCGCCTTAACAAGAAACTTGCCGGCGGAGGCCCGCTCTTCGACGTCGGCATTTACTCCCTGAACGCCTGCCGCTATCTCACCGGCGAGGAGCCCCAACACATCTCCGCCTATGCCTCAGTTCTAGACCACGACGGCCGCTTCGGCGAGGTCGAGGAGAACGTCTCCTGGACCATGCGCTTCCCCTCCGGCATCGTGGCCAGTTGCAACACCACCTATGGCGCGAATATGGACGGCTTTTATCGCGTATACGGATCCAAGGGTTGGCTCCAGGTCGATCAGGCTTTTGTTTACGAGGGCCTGCGTCTGCGCGCGAACTTTTCCGGCACCAAGTTGGACGAACCCAACCCCGCCCGCGACCCCTCTCACTTCCAGGCAGAAGCCGAACACTTCTCCCATTGCATTCAAACTGGCCTTGAGCCGCAGAGCCCCGGCGAAGAAGGGCTCCGCGACATGCGCTACATTACTGAGATTTATCGCTCCGCCGGGATTTCAATTTAAGGTAGCTCCGGCCTCAGCTTTTCAGGAATCGCTCATTGAGCGTCCGGTGCCACTTGACGTCCTTCCAATTGGCAAACTGAGGCTGGGCATAGTTATGTGGAGTCCAGCCCCAGAACCTGCAGGCGATCGCATCATCCACCGACCACTTCGCCCAGTCCAGCAACCAGCCCCAATCCAGCTTCGGATCATCAAAGTAGAACCACGTCGACCAGGCTTCTGAAGTCGTCAGCGGTGTCCCTCGCCGCTCAGCCCAGGCCGCAAACTCCTTCATCTTGAACCTCTGCCGCGCTCGCAGCATTGGCGCCATCGCCGCCGCGGTCTTCACGGACCGATCTGAAAATTCCTTGAACCAGCGGTCAGTCTCAAACAAATGGTCCGACGCAAATTCCCCGAACCGCGTACGTTCATTCCAGCGCGGATCGGCGTCGGCGTAGAAATGCACGTCCAGGCAGTCCATCTCCAGCGGAACCTCCAGCCAGCGCAGGTCGCCGTGAATCGAAGTCGTGAAACGCAACTCAGGAAACTCTCGCCGCAGCAGCCCAAGTCCCTTGTTGATCTCCTCCGCCATGAAGGCGCTCTGCGCCGGGGAGAATGCCGCAAGATCCCCGAAGCCCACCCCTGTAGCCTTCTTCAGCCGCTCACCAAATCCTGGAAAGAAATAAGGCGTCTCGTTCGCAAGGTCGACATAGACAATCCGCTCGAGGCCAAACCTCTTCTTCCAGTCGGTGAGCAGCACAGCCCACATCTCCGCCCCTTCCGTCATATTCGCGGGCCTGCGCAGCGGGGCCGGCATCGCCGGACTGTCCGACGATCCGGTCATGGACCACCATGCGCTGAGCGTGATGTTGAGTGAACTGCGCCGGAGCAGCTTCTCGACGAAGTCAATAACCCACAGTCCCACCGGCCCCTTTACCGCCGTGTTCCAATTCCACGGCATGAACGGCTGGTGCGGGTCGCTCCACTCAAGGACGCGATCAGGCTTGCGCAAGTCAATCCATTGGGGCATCGGGTCGATGCGCAGGGTGTTATAGCCTCGTTCGACCGCCTCATCGAGGACGCGATCATAATCAGCAAAGCTTCCGCCCGGCATATGTCGCAGTGCGTACGCCAAGTCCCACATCGCCATGGTCAAGCGCCCGGGCTTCAGGTCATTCCGCATGTCGTAACTGTCGAAGCCGCAAGCCGCCGGCTGTGAGGCCCTATCTGTGGCCAGTTGCGTGGGCACCGCGCCCGGCGAAGAAGCCTCTTGCGAGGTAACTTCTGCCATAGCTGGCCTGCTCGTTGCGAGCGCTGTCAAAGCTCCAGCCGTCCCATATGCAATGAGTTCGCGTCTCGAAACCGCCATGTTTCCCGCTCTCTTCTTTCTTTTGATCTCTCCGCTATTTACCGGACATTCGCCAATGCCGCAAAGTGAACCGGCTTTCACTCCGTTCACAACCCCAGGATTCTGCGGTTGCTTTCCTTGTCCGTTCCGCTCCCTGCCCAATCGTCGAAGGCCTTGTCTGTCACCCGGATAATCCGCTCGCGAATGAACTTCGCACCCTCTGTCGCGCCCGCCACCGGATGCTTGATGCAGCACTCCCACTCCAGCACGGCCCACCCCGGATAGTCGTACTGTGCCATCTTGCTGAAAATCGAATGGAAATCGACCTGCCCATCGCCCAGCGAACGGAACCGCCCCGGCCTGTCGATCCAATCCTGATAGCCGCCATAGACCCCACCCCGCCCGCTCGGCAGGAACTCCGCGTCCTTCACGTGGAACGCCCGCACCCGCTCGTGATAGAGATCGAGGAAGGCCAGGTAATCCATCTGTTGCAGGATCATGTGGCTCGGGTCGAACAAAATATTGGCTCGCTTGTGCCCGCCCACAGTTCTCAGAAACCGCTCGAAGGACGCGCCATCGTGCAGGTCCTCTCCAGGATGCAGTTCGTAGCACACGTCCACGCCCTCCTCATCGAATGCCCTCAGAATCGGCAGCCAGCGCCGACCCAGTTCTTCGAAGGCCTCATCGATCAGCCCCGCCGGCCGCTGCGGCCACGGGTAGAAGTAAGGCCACGCCAGCGATCCAGAGAAAGTCGCGTGTGCGTTCAGTCCCAGCCTCCGGCTGGCTTTGGCAACGAGCTTCATCTGCTCCACTGCCCATGCCTGCCGACCTTTCAGGTCCCCCGCCAACTCCGGCGGCGCAAACCCCGTGAACAGTTCGTCATAAGCCGCGTGGGTAGCCACCAGCTGCCCCTGCATGTGCGTCGCAAGCTCTGTAACCGCAAGCCCCGCCCCGCCCACTACGCCAAGCACCTCGTCGCAATAGGTTTGGCTCTCGGCAGCCAGCTTCAGATCGAACAGCCGCCGGTCCCAGCTCGGAATCTGCACCCCGGTAAAGCCCAGCCCAGCGGCCCAATGCGCTATCCCATCCAGCGTGTTGAACGGTGCTTCATCCCCCGCAAACTGCGCTAGAAAAATCCCCGGTCCCTTGATCGTCTTCATGGTTTTCCTCCAACCAATCGCAAGAACTCTAAAACTTCACCCAGCTTTCACTTCGGCTGCTCTCGATTGAGCATTCGATATATCTCATGCCGCGCACCCCGGCCACAATGCCGGGCAATGTTGCCGGTAATGGGTCGGCCTGGCCCTGCTTCCATGCGATCAGCGCATCGGCAAACTCGCGGTAGAGCACTGCAAACGCCTCGATATATCCCTCCGGATGCCCTGGGGGAACTCGTGCAACAGCCCGCGCGCCTTCGCTCAGGTAACCCGCCGAGGCATGGCGTATCTCTTCCGGTCCATCCGCCCATTTCACCGCCAGCCGGTTGGGGTCCTGCTGCCGCCAGTCGAGCGAGCCGTTCTCACCATAGATGCGCAGGCGCACCTCGTTGAGCTCGCCCGTAGCAACCTGCGAGGCAGATAGTACGCCGGTCGCGCCGTTGTTGAGGCGTACAAAGGCATTGCAATCGTCGTCCAGCCGCCGTCCCTCAACCACCGAGCGCAGCGTGGCATTGATGCCCGTGACCTCGAGGCCGGTTACATACTCCAGCAGGTGAAACGCATGGGTCCCGATATCCCCGATGCAGCCGCCGGGTCCGTTGAACGCCGGGTCGGCGCGCCACGCGGCCTGCTTGTTCCCGGTCGCTTCAACGGGCCGCGTCATCCAGCCTTGCAAATATTCCACCGCTACCTTGCGAATCTTGCCCAGTTGTCCGCTCGCACAAATTGCGCGCGCCTCGCGCACCATCCCATAGCCGGCATAGGTATGCGTCAGCCCATACGGCAAACCGGACTGAAGCACGGCAGCCGCCAGTGTCAGCGCTTCATCGTATGTAGCTGTGGCCGGCTTGTCGCTCATCACCGGAATGCCCGCCTCCAGCGCCGCCACGGCCACCGGCAGGTGCAGATGGTTCGGCGTGGCAATCACGACAAAGTCAATCCCATCCGCCCGCTCCCGCTCTGCCTTGATCATCTCCTGGTAATTCGCATAAGCCCGGCCCGGATCAATCCCGAAGCCTTCCCCGGCCGCCCGTGACCGCTCCGCCGACTGCGAAAACGCTCCGGCAACCAGCTTGATCTTGCCGTCCAGCTCAGCCGCCATCCTATGCACCGGACCAATGAACGCTCCCGGCCCGCCGCCTACCATTCCCATCCGTAACTTCCGTACTTCCGTCATTTCGACTCCCCCTTCATCGATTCCAACTTTACCCTAGCCTTCTGTCATCGCCCGTTTCAAACCCGGCGCCAGCTTTCGCAACAGCAACAATGCCACCAAATACGCTGAGGCGGAATACAGAAATAGCGGCACATAACTGTGCGAAATCTGAAGTATGTTTCCCGCCACCATGGCAAAAATGGCGCCGCCCGCGGCTCCGGCCACCTGGCCAAAGCTCACCACGGTCCCCACGTGTGCGTGAGGAAACATGTCCGGGACAGTTGTAAACAGGTTGGCAGACCACCCTTGGTGCGCGCTCGCGGCAATGCTCAATAAGGCCACCGCGCCCCACACTGAGTGCAAACTCCCGGCAAATAGCACGGGGACCACCAGGCATGCGCAGGTAAGCATCGCGGCCAGCCGTGCAGGCTTCAACCCCATGCTCAGCCGCTCAAAACCACGCGGCAACCACCCCCCGCAAACGCTCCCCACCGTCGAAAAACAATAAATCACAATCAGCGGCAGTCCCAGATGAGAAAGGTTCAGGTTGAACCGCGAACTGAAGTATCCGGGAAGCCAAAACAGGAAGAACCACCACACCGGATCAGTGAGGAATTTGGCCACCATGAAACCCCATGTCTGTCTGTACGCCAGAAATCTCCACCATTCAGGCTGCGGGCCGGGCGGCGGCACGATCACCTCCCCTCGGGTCCAATCCATCGACTCGCGCGGCGTCCTATATCGCACCGACCACCAGACGATCCACATCGCGCTGAACAGACCCGTGGTCAGAAAGGCGAACCGCCATCCAAAGTGCCACGCCACCCAAGGCACGATCGCCGGAGCCAAAATCGCTCCCACGTTCGCTCCGGAGTTGAAGATACCCGTGGCCAGCGACCGCTCTTTGGGCGGAAACCACTCCGCCGTCGCCTTGATCGCCGCGGGAAAGTTGCCACTCTCCCCCAGACCGAGAAAGAAACGCGCCACGCCGAATCCGAACACCGAGTGCACCAGTGCGTGCCCCATTGCCGCCAGGCTCCAAATGCCCGTGGCAATCGGGTAGCCCTTGCGGCATCCCAGCTTGTCTATCATCCGCCCCGCAAAGATCACCCCCAATGCGTAAGCGATCTGGAACATGAACACGATCTTGCCGAACTGCAGTTCGCTCAGGCTGATCGATTTTTCAACCGTCGGCCATCCCGGCAATAGCGGTGCCAGGTGAATCGTGCTCTGCGCAAGTACCGGCTTCAGGATGGCGATCACCTGCCGGTCCATGTAGTTGATCGACGTGGCCACAAACAGCATGGCGCAAACGGTCCAACGTCCCCGTAGCGCGGGAGGGTCGGCAAATCTCTCCACAGGTTCCTTCGCATCGGTCATCGCTTTGCCATTCCCTCTTTCTCTTCCTCCCGTCGAGCTTGCGGTTGATGGGCAGATCGGCACGCTGAGCGGAATCCCCAGCCACTTCGTCCGGTTCCAGCTGAAGTGGAGCAACTGGTCTTCGTCGCTGATGTGGAAATAAACGCCACTTGAAAAACTGTCGGCAAGGGCTCGTCCCTTCTGGCTCCGCACCGCCGGGCCAAGCTCGCAACGATTTCCCTTGCCCGTTACCCAACCCAAAAACCTTATCACGCAGGGCGATTCTGCCGGGGTCACATCACATTCCAGCCAAGGGACAATGCGATACAGTGTGAATGAAAGCTGATACGAACCATGAACAAAATTCTCGTTCCCGACTCTCTACGCCGCTGGGACTGCCTGAGCCTCGGAGAAGTCATGCTCCGCCTCGATCCCGGCGAGAACCGCATCCACACAACACGCAACTTCCAGGTATGGGAAGGCGGCGGCGAATACAACGTAGCCCGCGGCCTCCGCCGCTGCTTCGGCCTGCGCACCGCCATTGCCACCGCCCTGGCCGACAACCCCGTTGGCCGCCTCGTCGAAGACCTCATCCTCCAGGGCGGCGTCGATCCCTCCCTGCTCCGATGGGTTCCGTACGACGGCGTTGGCCGCACCGTGCGCAATGGTCTCAACTTCACTGAGCGCGGCTTCGGTGTCCGCGCTGCCGCCGGCTGTTCTGACCGCGGACACACCGCCATCAGCCAGATCAAGCCCGGCGACTTTGACTGGGAATCGATCTTTGGCAGCAATAACGGCTCCCGATGGTTCCACACCGGCGGCATCTTCGCCGCGCTCTCTCCCTCCACCGCAGAGGTCGCCGCGGAAGCCATTTATGCCGCCCGCCAGCACGGCACGCCCGTCTCCTACGACCTCAATTTTCGCGATTCCCTTTGGAAGTCCATCGGCGGCAAACCCAAGGCCCAGGAAGTTAACCGCGAACTGGTCCGCAACATCGATCTGCTCCTCGGAAACGAAGAAGACTTCTCCGCCATGCTCGGCGTCCACATCAAAGGCGTCAGCGACGATTTCGCCGAACTGCCCATTCAGGGTTATGAAGACATGCTCCGCGAAGTGGCCGCCCAGTACCCCAACCTCAAGCTGATCGCCAGCACCCTCCGCACGGCCCAAACCGCCAGCCGCAACGCCTGGGGTGCGATAGCTCTCTATGAAGACCAGATCGTCCATGTCCCTCAGCGCGACATCGACATCTACGACCGCGTCGGTGGCGGAGACAGTTTCGCCTCCGGCCTCATTTATGGCCTTCTTGCCGGCAAACCCATTGACTGGGCCGTCCGCTGCGGGGTAGCCCACGGCGCCCTGGCCATGACCACCCCTGGCGACACCAGCACAGCCTCACTCGCTGAAGTCGAACGTCTCATCAAAGGCGGGTCAGCACGGATCGCCCGCTAAGCGTTTTCCGGATCGGTATCGAGTGAAGCCAAAACTGCGGGGTGGATCTCTCTTTGAGAAGAATCCACCTCGCACACACTCAGCGGCTCTACGGTAATTCAGAAAATGCCGTAAGCCGCATTGCATCATGGAGGAAACCATGCCCGAAACCACAGCACAAACCATCGAACGCGTCGGACTCATTCCGGTCCTCCGCGCCCGCAACGCCGGCCAGGCCCATGCCGTCGTCCAGGCCATGCTCGCCGCCGGTGTCACTGTTGTTGAAGTCACCATGACCGTTCCCGGCGCCGTCGAAGTACTCAAAGAACTCAACCGCGAGTACGCCGGACAACTCCTGCTCGGCTCCGGCACCGTGACCACTGCCGATCAAGCCGCAGCCACCATCGATGCCGGCGCGGAGTTCGTTGTCAGCCCCAGCCTGCATCCTGAAGTGATCGCCATGACCAAAAGCAAAGGGAAACTTTCCATCCCCGGAGCGCTCACGCCAACTGAGGTCATAACCGCCTGGAACGCCGGCGCCGACTACGTGAAAATCTTCCCTTGCTCCGCTATGGGCGGCGCCAGCTATCTCAAGTCGCTTCTTGCCCCATTCCCCCACCTCAAGCTGATCCCCACCGGCGGCGTCACGCTTCAAACGGCCGAGAGCTTCCTAAAGGCTGGTGCCCGCGCCCTGGGCGTAGGCAGTGACCTTGTCAACCTGGCCGCCATTGATGCCGGGACCCCCGAAGTCATCACCCAGACCGCACGCGCCTATCTCAAAGTCATGGCCCAGTTTCACGAAGGTGTGCATGGGCCAGCTTAAGACTGCGCAAGTTATACTTGCCCGTTGATGTTAACCGGATCTTCTGCCATGACCGATCCAACTCCATCCGCGCTTGAATCTCCCGCGACGCAGGCCCACGCCCAACCGTATCGCCTCGATAACCGTCACGCCCTGGTCACCGGCGGCGCCAGCGGCATTGGCGAAGCCACCGTGAAGGAGTTGGTTCGCGCCGGCGCATTCGTCTGGATCGCCGACATCAATCACCCCGCAGCCGAAGCCCTGGCCAACGCCGTAGGCTCCGCCCAAGCCCTCCCTCTCGACGTCACCAGCCCCAGTTCCATAGCTGCCGCCGTAGCCCGTCTCGACCGCCTCGACATTCTGGTAAACAACGCCGGCATCGGCCACGTCGGCACCATTGAAACTACCGAGCCGGAAGACTTCGACCGCCTGCTGAACGTCAACGTCCGCTCGGTCTACCTGGTTACGCGCGCCTTTCTGCCCCTGCTCCTTGCCAGTCAACTCAATACGGACGGCGGCGTCCGCACCGGCACAATCGTCAACATCGGTTCTGTAGCAGGCCAGGTCGGCATCAAGCAGCGCTTTGCCTACTGCACCAGCAAGGGCGCTGTCCTCGCCATGACCCGCCAACTCGCCGTCGACTACCCCAAATCCCTGCGCGTCAACGCCATCTGTCCCGGAACCGTCCAGACTCCATTCGTCGAAGGCTATCTGGAGAAGTTTCACAAGCACGACAAGGATGAAGTCCGCGCCCAACTCCGCGCCCGCCAGCCTATCGGCCGCTTGGGTCAGCCAGAGGAGGTCGCGTCTCTGGTTCGATATCTGGCCTCTGACGAAGCCGCCTTCATCACCGGTTCCCTGTTCACCATCGACGGCGGCTGGACCGCGGCATGAATTGGGCGAATCCCTTCACTCTTCCATTCCCGACCCGGAGAATCCTATGAAGCTTGTGTCTTTTTCCACCGCCGACGGCCAGATTCGCCCCGGATCGCTGCTCGATGAAGGCACTCTCATCATCGATCTCAGCCCCTCCGGCTATGCGGATGCTCTCGCTGTCATCACTGCCGGACTCGCAGCGTTCAATGCAGGAGGCGCTTGCGCCGCCTATTCCATCAATCAGGTTCGTCTTCACGCCCCGCTCGTGAACCCGCCGCGCGTCTTCGCCATCGGCCTGAACTACCGCGACCACGCCATCGAGTCCGGTATGGCCATCCCCACCACCCCGGTTGTCTTCCTCAAGCTTCCAACGGCCATCATCGGTCCCGGCGAGCCCATCGTGCTGCCCAAGAACTCCACCGAGCCCGACTACGAAGCCGAATTCGCCTTCGTCATCGGCAAGGGCGGCTATCGCATCCCCGCTTCGGCGTGGCGCGATCACGTCTACGGCTACACCATCGTCAATGACGTGAGCGCCCGCGACATTCAACTCGCCACTTCACAGTGGACCATGGGCAAGAGCTTCCCCACCTTCTGCCCCATCGGCCCCGCCATTGTCACCGCCGACGAAATCGCCAATCCGCACAATCTGGACATCAGCCTGACCATCGACGGTGTCGTCCACCAGAGCTCGAACACCCGCGAGCTGATTTTCAAGATCCCCGAACTGATCGAGTATCTCTCCTCCATCACGCCGTTGCTCCCCGGCGACGTCGTATCGACAGGAACGCCATATGGTGTAGGTCTGGGCCGCACTCCCAAACGCTGGCTTAGACCCGGCGAAACCGTCACCATAACCGTCGAAGGTCTCGGCTCCCTCACCAACCCCGTGGTAGCCGAGTAAACAAACGCCAACGAAGGAAGCACTGATTCACATCAGTCGCGATCCTGCTGGCGCGCTAACAGAAAAGGCCCCAAACGGGGCCTTTTTCGCTAACTCGCTGACTTGCTGACTTGCTAACTCGCTAACTCGCCCGTCTTGTGCTCCCCGCCGAACCACGCATACAGAGCCACGCATGCAAAGCACGCCACGGGCACCAGGTAAGCCGCCTGCAAACCGCTTGCGTCCGCCACCATCCCCATCACCTTGGTCAGCGCCGCTCCGCCCAGGATGGCCATCACCAGCAGCGACCCCGCCGTCTTGGTCTTGTCACCCATGCCTTTCAGCCCCAGCGCAAAGATCGTCGGGAACATGATCGACATGAACAGGCTGGTTGTCAGCAGGCATCCCACCCCCACCCAATTGGCCTGTGTCACCGCCACCAGTCCCAGCGCCACGTTCACAATGGAATAAATTCCCAACATCGTCCGCGCCTGAAAATGCTTCATCAGCCACGCCGAACTGAACCGCCCCACCGCGAACGCCGCCAGCGTCCCGGTCAGCATGTAGCCCGCTGCCTTGTCTCCCACGCCTGTCGCCGATCGCACGTAGAGAATGAAGTAACTCCAGGTCCCAACCTGTGCGCCCACGTACAGAAACTGTGCCAGCACCGCCAGAACAAAATGCCGCTGTATCAACCGTACAGGTTTCGCCGGCCCTGCATCTTCCCGCGATACATCCTCCTTCGTCGTGTCGGGGAACTTCGTCATCAACACCATCAGCGCCCACAGCAGCGCCACCGTTCCCAGTACAAGGTACGTGGGAACCACACGCAGCGTCTCCGTGTGCAGATACGCCCTCTTCGCCGCCATCTCCGCGCCGCTAAATTCCACGCCGGAGAAGATGAACACAGTCCCTACCAGCCCCGCCGTAATTGACCCCAGCGGATTGAACGCCTGCGACAGGTTCAGCCGTCGCTCGCTCGAGGCCGTGGGCCCCAACTGCGCGATGAAGGAATTGGCTCCCGTTTCCAGAAACGATAGCCCGCAACCGATGACAAACTGCGCAGCTACAAAGAACGGGTACATATCGGCATGCGCCGCCGGCCAGAATAGCCAACACCCGGTGCCCATCAGGATAAGCCCGGTCACCAGACCCGCTTTGTACCCGAAGTAGCGCATGAGCTGACCTGCTGGGATCGCCATCAGGAAATAGCCCACGAAGATCCCGATCTGCAACTGCGCCGCGCCCGACCGGTTGATCTCAAACGACTTCATGAACTGGCGGATCAGAAAGTCGGTTAGATTGTTCGGAATCGCCCACAAGAAAAACAGCGGCGTCACCACCAGGAAAGGCAACATCCGTCCCGCCGGAATCAGCGGAGCTTCAATCTCGTCATTTTGCAAAAGCCCGCGTTCAGGCCCAACTGATCCAATTGACCCGGTAGAAATGCTCAATGGGTGCTTACCCTCCTAAGGTGCGATCTGCCCGCAAAACCGTGCTCCGTCGAAAACGCTTCCATTTTCGGCGCTTCTCATCTTGCCAGTAAACCGTTCCACCCTTTCTAACCAATCTGCATGGCCTCTGGCAAATCTGGCCTCTGAAACAACGTGCCAAACAGCGCCACTTAGCCGCGCCCTCTCACAGCACCCGTCCCAGCCACTTCCCTGTATGCGAAAGTAGATTGCTCGCAATCTCCTCCGGCGTACCCTCCGCCACAATCCGTCCGCCACCTTCGCCGCCTTCCGGCCCCAGATCAATCACCCAGTCCGCGCACTTGATCACGTCCAGGTTGTGCTCAATCACGATCAGCGACCCTCCGCCATCGATCAGCTTCCTGAACGCCGTCAGCAACTTTGAAACGTCGTCGAAGTGCAGGCCTGTCGTCGGCTCGTCGAGAATGTAGAGCACGCGACTCGCCTGCGAGGGTTTGGCATTCGCATTCGCTGCCCGCACCTGCGCCAGATGCGCCGCCAGCTTCACGCGCTGCGCCTCGCCGCCTGACAGCGTAGTCGCCGATTGCCCCAGCCTGAGGTAGCCGAGGCCAATCTCATCCAGCACCGCCAGCTTTTCCAGCAGCCGCGTCTGCCCGGCAAAGAAGCGCAGTGCCTCCTTTACCGTCATCTGCAGCACGTCGTGGATGTTCTTGCCCTTGTACCGAACTTCCAGCACCTTCGCCTGGTAGCGCGTCCCGTTGCAGTCCTCGCAGGGCAGTTCCACGTCGGCCAGAAACTGCATCTCCACCGTTACCGTGCCGTCGCCGTCGCAGGTGTTACAGCGACCGCCGGGCACATTGAATGAAAAATGCCCCGGCGTCAGCGAAAGCCGCTTCGCCTCCGGCTGCGCAGCATAAAGCTCCCGAATCAGATCGAATCCCTTGATGTACGTGATCGGGTTCGACCGCGGCGTCCTCCCGATCGGTGTCTGATCCACCAGCACCACGTCGTTCAGCCGCTCCAACCCGGTCAGCGACTTATAGACCGACGATGGGTCGGCCCCGTCTGTCTGCCCCAGCGCCCGCGCCAAGGCCCGGTAAAGCACCTGGTGCACCAGCGTCGATTTGCCTGATCCCGAAACCCCGGTAATCGCCACCAGCAGCCCCAGCGGAATTTCCACGTCCAACCCGTGCAGGTTGTTCGCCTCGGCCCCGCGCAGCACCAGCCGTTCCCTGCCCGGCGCTCGCCGCCGCGTGGGCACGGGGATCGAGACCTGCCCCGAAAGGTACCGACCCGTCAGCGAATTGGGATTGGCCTCAATCTCCGCCAGAACCCCCTCAGCCAGCAGCTTTCCGCCAAACTCGCCCGCGCCCGGCCCCAGATCCAACAAATGATCGGCAGCCCGCAGCACATCCGCATCGTGCTCCACCACCAGAATCGTGTTTCCCAGGTCGCGCAGTTCCTCCAGAATGTGGATCAGCCGGGCTGTATCCCGCGTGTGCAGCCCAATCGAGGGTTCATCCAGCACATACAGCGCCCCCACCAGCCGCGACCCCAACGAAGTCGCCAGTTGAATTCGCTGCGCTTCGCCGCCTGAAAGCGTTGAAGCCATCCGGTCCAGCGTCAGATACTCGAGCCCCACCGCATCCAGGAAGCTCAGCCTCTGCCGAATCTCTTCCAGAATCGGCCCGGCAATCTCCTCCTGCATCGGCGTCAGCTTCAGCGCGTCAAAGAACTGCTTGGCCTGTGCAATGGTCATCGCCGTCGCGCGGCAGATATTCTTCCCATTGATCCGTACGCTGCGGGCTTCAGCCCTCAACCGCTGCCCCCGGCAATCCGGACACTCCGCATATCCGCGATACTTGCTCAGCATCACTCGCACATGCAGCTTGTACTTCTTGCGCTCCATCTGCGCGAAAAACCCAAAAACCCCCGCAAAGCTCCCTTTGCCGCGCAGCACTGTCTCCCGCGCCGACTCGGGCAGCTCCCGCCATGGCACGTCCAGCGGCACGCCCAGTTCCCCTGCCTGCTTGCGCAGTTCGCTGAACCACGGCCGGTACTTGGGCCGGTTCCAGGGATCGATGGCGCCGTCATTCAGGCTCAGCCCCTTGTCCGGAATCACCAGGTTCAGATCGAAATCCACCGTGTTACCGAATCCCTGGCACCGCGGGCAGGCCCCAAACGGATTATTGAAGCTGAACAACCGCGGCTCCGGCTCCTTGCCCGGCCGGTGGCAGCTTTTGCACTCATACGCCCCGGAAAAACGATGCCGCTTCCGCTCCGCAGTCTCCTCTCGCGGTACCTCTTCAAACACCACCTCACCAGCCTCGCGATAGGCAATCTCCGCCGCATCCACAATCCGCGAACGATTCTCGGCACTGACTTGAATTCGGTCCAATAGGACAAATACGGGCAGCGTGAAGTCCAGATCCAGCAGCGACTCTGGTGTTGAGAACTCGAAAATCCTCCCCTGCTGGTAGAGACGGTTGAATCCGTTCGAGCGCAGCTCCGTCAGCCGCGCCCTCAGCGTCTCTGTGTGCGGCGAGTCCCCCCCATTCACCACCGGCTTGCCCTTGACGGAAGGTTTTGCCGGCCTTCCGGCAGCCTTCGCCTGCCTCGCCGCCGATTTTGCGCTCGTCTCCGCCTCCCCAGTCGCGACCGCGCCAGCCACCGGAAACAGCGCATTCAGACGCGCCCCTTCGCCCAGCGTCTGCACCGCTTCGGCAATCTCGTCCATTGAGTCCCGCTTCACCAGCCCGTCGCAGTGTACGCAGTGCACCGTCCCGCAGCGCGCATACAGCAAGCGCAGGTAGTCGTAGATCTCAGTAGCCGTAGCCACGGTCGAACGCGGGTTGCGCGTGGTGTTTTTCTGCTTGATCGCAATGGCCGGCGCCAATCCGTCGATCAAGTCCACATCCGGCTTCTCGATTCGCTCAAGAAACTGCCGCGCATACGCCGACAGCGACTCCACATACCGCCGCTGTCCCTCGGCATAGATCGTGTCGAAGGCCAGCGAACTCTTCCCCGACCCTGAAACTCCGCTGACCACTGTCAGCTTCCCATGGGGAATCTCGCAGGAAATGTTCTTCAGATTGTGAGTCCGCGCGCCGCGGATGACGATTGCGTCGTTTGATGAATTCAAAGGGAAGGCACCGCTAAGAAATCGTCCGGCTGCGCCCAGTCCCCTTAGCGAGGCTCAGGACACAACCGGCCATTTTTCATTATAGGGCGCGAGCAAGCGCTCATCCCGGTCCACAAGGCGACTGGTTCGCCGTCTATGCCGATTTCCAGCCTGCTGCGCATATTTTGGCAACAAGCCAGGCAAGATCCGTCGATTGTCTTCTATTCTTTACGGGTATTCCTTGCCCCAAAGAGCAGACGGCAGCAGGCCGATCGGCTCGCTGCCGCCGCGCTTGGTTTGGGACATGGACTACATCGAGCTGTCAAGAATGTGATGTAGCTCTTCCTGCGCCTTGTCGATGTGCTGCAGAGAGCGGACCTGCAGCCCGCGATTCTCGGGAGAGTCCGCACCACTCGCAACATCCCGGCGCGCCTCTTCCAACAGCCGCAGCGCCGTATGGATCGGAGCGCCGGGATTGCCTCCGCTCTGTGGCGGTGGCGTGCTCCCGAGGTTCTTCCCATCGTCGACGGCGGCCTTTTTCATGTCGTCGATGGCGCGGCTGATCTCATCGATGGCACGGTGCCGGTGGCCTTCAAACTGGGGCCGTGTGTCCTGTTGCAGGTACGCACGGGCCGAGCGCAGGTCGGAGATTGCGTGAAGATACGCAGGGAACTGCGCATGTGCCGGTACTGCCGGCACCAGAAACACGAGCGTCAACAACGCGAAGGTTGCCGTAATGAGTGACTTCAAACTGCGCATTTCAGTCATACCTTTCTTGGGTAGAGCTTCAATTGCATAGGCGAGAGAATACTACCTTGACAGCTACGCTGCATAGGGGAGAATTGTCACAATTTTTGCTTTTTTTGCTAGGCAATCCAAGACTCCGGCAACCACCCACCGAACCTTCTTGCATGGCACACGGCCTCGCCAAAGCCAGGCATCCGCCTCACATGCCCATCCACACGCTCACTTCTCAAGGAATTGTCTTAGAGATCCGGTCGCTCACCGCACCCGGTTCAGCCCGCGTCCCATTCCTAACGCTCGGTAAATTTCAACTACTCGACCCAGCCTAAGCGGACAAACACTCCCACATCCATGTCTTTGGGAGCGGGCATCGGGCGATTTCCCATTGAGTAGCAGTCCTCCCCCGCAAGGCTGCACTGAACCGATCGGCTCGATGCAGCCTCGCGTGGACCGGGACGGCTAATTACCATTGGGCGTTTATGATATTTATGATCGTTTGTCGCGCCGCGCTGATGTGCTGCATTGCACGAGCTTGGAGTCCGGCATTTTCGGGAATATCCATCCCATACTTGACGTCTGAATACGCCTCATCCAACAGCCTGCCCGCCGAACGCAGCGGAGTGCGCGGGTCGCCTCCGCTCTGCGGCGGCGGCGTGAAATTGGCGTTCTTCCCGTCGTCGCGAGCGGCCTTTTTTACCTCGTCGATGGCACGATTGATCTCGTCGATGGCATGATGCCGTTCGTCGCCGAAACCCGGATGATGGTCCGATTCCACCCAGCCGCGCGCAGCGCGCAGATCGGCGAGTGCGTGAAGATACCTGGGTTCTTGGGCTTTCGCCGGCGTAGCTGGCGCCAAAAGCAGGAGCGTCAACAGCGCGAGGGCTGCCACGGTGAGGAGTCTGAGATTTCGCATACGAGTCACACCTTCCTTCGCTAAAGACTTCAACTGCATTGGCGAGAGGATACTACGAGGTTTGCTCCCTGCATAGGGGCGAATTGTCTCAATTCCTGTTGCATTTGCCCCATATTTTCAACAAACTCCGGGCGTAGACTGACGCACATTCGCAGCATCCGCAATCGTCCGCGCAAACCCGTCAATATGCCGCGGAGACAGTCCATCCGTCGCTCACAGCGGCGCAACTTGCATTTTTGTTGAAACCTTCGTGAATTTCCGACAAAATGAAAGTCACTTCATTTTTGACGTTTTTCCCGATAGCGCCTTTGTCAAATTTTTGAATCGCTGTACGCTGCACTTTGGGTCCGGCGGGCAGTTTTCGCCGCTGCGGGCAGAGCTTATCCAAGGAACACATCGTCCATTGCGGGCCTTTCGAGGTCACTATGTCGCAAAGATGGTCACCGCCACAACAACATCACTAGAAGCACAAGTCAAGACTTTTGGAGGAGTAGCCGTGAAACGTTCCTTATCGGGATGGATGCTTTGTTGCATCCTTTCCGTCGCCACACTTGCATTCAGTCAGACCGCAACCACCTCACTTCGCGGCATCGTGAAGGACTCCACCGGAGCAATGGTTCCGGGGGCCTCCATCACCCTCGCAGACAATACTACCGACAAGCTCTACCGGTCTGACTCGAATGCTTCCGGCTTTTACATTTTTCCCGTAATCCCCCCTGCGCACTATCTCATCACCATCTCCGCCTCCGGTTTCGCCACCCAAACCCGGACCGCTGAGCTTTTGGTCAACCAGCCGGCCACCATCGACTTCACCCTCAGCGTGAAGGCCGAAACGATCACGGTAGACGTTAGCGCTTCGGCTGAAACCCTCAACCTTACTGATGCCACCATCGGCAACGCGGTCGGCAACACCACCATTGAGGCCCTCCCCATGGAAGGCCGCGACCCCACATCCCTGCTCAGCCTCCAGCCTGGCGTTCTCTACATTGGTCAGGCGACACAGACCGCCGACAGCCGCCAGGGAGCCGTCGCCGGCGGACGCTCCGACCAAGGCAACATCACTCTGGACGGACTCGACGACAACGACCAGATCAACGGCACAGCCTTCGCCGGAGTTCTGCGCTCCACGCTCGACTCCACCGAGGAGTTCCGCGTCACCACCTCCAACGGCACCGCCGAAGCAGGCCGCTCCTCTGGCGCCCAGGTCAACCTGGTCACCAAAGCCGGAACCAACGCCTTTCACGGCGCCCTGTACGAGTACTACCGCCCGACCAACACCGTGGCCAATGACTTCTTCAACAAGAACAATGAGTTGTCCTCAGGCGAGCCAAACGTCCCGCAGAAGTATGTCCAGAACGTCTTCGGCGGCAGCGTGGGCGGACCCATCAAGAAAGACAAGCTCTTTTTCTTCTTCAACTACGAGGCCCTGCGCCGCGCCATTGACCAGATCGTGCAGGCCACCGTTCCCACGGCCTCCTTTATGGCAGGCGAGCTGACTTATGTCGACGGACAGAATAACGTCGATACCGTGTCAACCACACAAGTGGCGCAGTTGGATGCCGGCTGCTCCGAAAACACATTCAACGGCTCGCCGGTTTGCCCCTGGGGGCCCGGTGTAGACCCTAACGTACTCAACTACTATGCCAAGGTACCCGTCGCCACAGGCGGAGCTGCCGGCGATGGCGGATACAACAACGGCTCTCTTTTCTTCCCCTCCCCTGCGCCCTTCACACAAAACACCAGCATCTTGAAGCTTGACTACAACTTGAATGGCGCAAACCGCATCTTCGTCCGTGGCAACCTGCAGAAGGATACTTCCGCCGGACTTGCTAACCTGCCCGGACAGCCTCCTTCCAGCTTCACTGACGACAATACCAAGGGCATCGCCGCCGGCTACTCCTGGACCCCCACCTCCAGGATCGTCAACGATCTGCGCTATGGCTTTATCCGCCAGGGCTATCAGACCAGCGGTCTCGGCTCCGGCGACTACGTGGTCTTCCGCTTCCTCACCCAGCCCACCGCCCAGACTCGCGCCACCGTCCTTCACGTCCCCGTGCACAACATTACCGATACCCTCAACTGGACCAAGGGCTCACACACCATCGCGTTGGGCGGGAACTGGCGCGGCATCACCAACCAGCACGGCACCGATATGAACTCCTTTGACAACGCCAGCACCAACCCCTACTGGATGACCGATACCACCCTGCCCGATCCCAGCGCCATTGGATTGCCGCCGGTTTACAACACCGGCTTTGCCAATTCCTGGGAGATCGCCTACTCCACCTTGGTGGGCAACATCTCGCAACTCTCCGACGTCTACAACTACAAGGTCGCCAGCCCCACGTCCGCCACATCTCTTCCCGATGGCGCCTTCATCAACCGCAACTTCCGCACCAATGAGTTCGAGTACTTCCTGCAGGATTCCTGGCGCGCCCGCTCCAACCTCACTGTCACCTTCGGTCTGCGGCACACGATTCTTCAGACCCCCTATGAGACCAACGGGCAGCAGGTCTCGCCTACCGTGGACACCGATGCCTGGTACAAGGGGCGCGAATCCGCAGCGCTTCAAGGCCAGATCTCCGAACCCATGATCTCGTTTACACCTTCCGGCAAAGCCAACGGGCAACCCGCCTTCTGGCCCAAGCAGAAGGCCAACATTGCGCCGCGCCTCGGTGTGGTCTACTCACCCGACGCAAAAACCTCCATCCGCGTCAGCGCCGGCATCTACTACGACCATTACGGCGAGGGCCTCGTGAACTCCTTCGACCAGGAAGGCTCCTTCGGCCTCAGCGCATCTCTCACCAACCCCGCCGGGCAGCTTGGCTTCGAGTCCGCACCTCGCTTCACCGGTGGCAGCAATCTGCCGGCCATAGCTTTGCCCCCGGCTTCGCCCACTCAAGCCTTCCCTTATGCCCCGCCTGCCGGCAACTTCGGCATCGACTGGGGCATGGACAACAAACTCAAGACCCCCTACGCCGAGTCCTTTGACGTTTCTTTCCAACACGAGCTGCCCGGTGGATTCGTGTTTGAGGAAGCCTACGTAGGCCGACTCGGACATCATCTCCTCGAGCAGTTAGACCTCGCGGAGCCAGTCGACTACACCGACCCCCAGGGCGGTGGCGACTACTTCTCTGCTGCCAGCAAACTCTCTGCTCTGGTTGATGCCAACGGCGACGGCCCCGCGACTGTCCCCGCCATTCCATATTTCGAGGATGTCTTCTCTTATATGCAGAACTTTGATGGACCTGGCGAAAGCGCCACGCAAGCCATCTACAACAACGAATGGGCCCCGAACCGCGACACCGCCGGTGAAACGACCGCGCTGGCTGATCTGGACTTTTTCTGTTTTAACAGTGCGCAAAATGTCCCCTACAACTGTCCCGCCCAGTCTCGTTTCTGGAATAGCCAGTTCTCCTCCCTCTATGCCTGGGACACCATTGGCAACAGTTCCTACAACGCACTGCAGTTCACTTTGCGCCATCCCACCACCCACGGCCTCACGATTGACTTCAGCTACACCTTCTCGAAATCGCTTGACTGGAACTCAGGCACCGAGCGCAGCAACGAACTGACAGCGACCATCTCGGGCGTCACGGCGGATAACGGCTTTACCAGCTCCGGTGTCCAGAACACCTGGAACCCCAAGCTCAACAAGGGCGTCTCCGATTTTGATACGCACAGTTTGGTCACCACCGACTGGGTCTATGCACTTCCCGTTGGCCGCGGCAAAGCCGTGATGGGCGGCTCCAACCGCTTTGCCGACGCCATCGTCGGCGGCTGGCAGTGGGCTGGTCTCGGCCGCTGGACCAGTGGATTGCCTTTCTCTCTCTTCGAACCCGGATGGACCACCGATTGGCAGCTTGAGGGCTTCGGCGTACAAACGGCGCCTCTCAAACTCCGCAAGCACCTTGTCGGCGGACTGCCGCAGATCTTTGACAACCCCAATGCCATCAACAACGGTATTGCAACAGGCAGCCCCGTGCGACTGCCCTACCCCGGCGAAGCCGGCCAACGCAACACCCTCCGTGGAGACGGCTACTTTGACATTGACTCCTCGGTCACCAAAAGCTGGAATGTGAGCGAGTGGGCCAAACTCAAATTCGCCGCCGAGATCTACAACATCACCAACTCCGCGCGTTTTGACGTTAGCCCCAATAACCTGAATGGCTCACTCACAGGCGGCGCCCTCGGCGCTTATGGCGCCACCCTCACCACCTATCGCCGGATGCAGTTCGGCCTGAGATTGGACTTCTAGCACAATCTCTGTGAAGTGGGCATGGGTCATGGTCGTCGGTAAAGCGAGCGACAGCCTTGAACCGCTCTGAACAGAACATGACATCCCCGTTGTTACCGTAAAGCCCCGGCTGTTGATGACAAGTCAGCGCCGGGGCTGAAGGCCCGGCCTGCCAGCCCCATTCTTGAACATTGGCGTAGTAGACTGGCCCTTTGGTCGCAAGTTTTGGCCGATGCAGGGAAGTTTTTTGCGCCGGGCTGGGAGATTCGTTCATGCATATTGTGTTTGCCGCTTCGGAGTGCGTGCCGTTTGCCAAGACTGGCGGGCTAGCTGACGTGGTGGGGTCGTTGCCGGCGGAGCTTGTAAAGCTGGGCCACGAGGCTACGGTCTACCTGCCACTTTATGCGGGAGTGCGGGCGCATATCGAAGGCGAGTGGAAGTACGCGGTTCGGTCGATCACGATTCCATTCGAGTCCTACAACCGGTTCGTGGGGATTGTGGACGGAGGCAAACGAGGAGGGGTGCAGTACTACTTTGTAGACTGTCCGGAGTTATTTGACCGGCAAGGGCTTTATGGGACCAAGACGGGCGATTATCCCAACAACTGGGAGCGGTTTGGGTTGTTTTGCCGCGCGGTGCTGGAGACGACAAAACTGCTCGGCGTGCCGCAGGTGTTTCATGTGCACGACTGGCAGGCAGCGCTGATTCCGGTGTACCTGCGGACGGTGTACTACTTCGACCCCGTACTGAGCCACTCGGGCGTCGTGCTTACGATTCACAATGCCGGATACCAGGGGTGGTTTCCGCCTGCTACAACAGAGCGGCTGTTGTTTCCGTGGGATATCTTCACCATGGATAAAGTGGAGCAGTTCGATACGTTCAATTTTTTGAAAGGCGGGGTAGTCTTCTCTGACATGCTGACGACAGTGAGCCGGAAATATGCCGAGGAGATTCAAACGGCGGAATTCGGTTACAAACTGGAAAGTGTGCTGCGCGGACGGGCCGCGGACCTGCGCGGAATTCTGAACGGCGTGGACTATACGCAGTGGGACCCGGCCACGGATGGGAACCTGGCGGCGCACTATAGCTCAGAAGATATGACGGGGAAGCGGGAGTGCCGCGTGGATTTGCTTCATGCCTTTGGACTGGAAAAAATACCTAAGGGGACGCCGATCATCGGTATTGTTTCGCGGTTTGCAACGCAGAAGGGCTTCGACCTGGTGGCGGAGATTGCCGATCGGCTCAGCCAGCGGGACGTGGCCGTGGTGGCGCTGGGCTCGGGCGATCCCTACTACGAAAGGTTCTTCCGCGGTTGGGCGTTCCGGAATCCGGGGCAGGTGGCAGTGCAGATCCGCTACGACGAGGCCCTTGCGCACAAGATCGAGGCTGGCGCGGATTTGTTTCTGATGCCATCGCGGTATGAGCCGTGCGGGCTGAACCAGATTTATTCGCTCAAGTACGGGACAGTGCCAGTGGTTCGGGCTACTGGCGGGCTGGACGACACGATCGAGGAGTGGAACAAGGAACTGGGGACGGGGACAGGGTTCAAGTTCGAGGGTTATGAGGCGACGGACCTGCTGGCGGCCATCGACCGTGCGTTGGATGCTTTCCAGGATGTGGAAGGTTGGAAGAAACTGATGCGGAATGGAATGGCGCGGAATTATGGGTGGGAAGGGCCGGCAAAGGAATATGCCGAGGTATATGAAGAAGTAGCGCGGCGAAGGGCCTGATCAGATTGTCCTGACCTTTGCATACCGGTCGCGAGTAGTAAAATTCGGGCCAACCGGTGCGGTATAAGGAGGCTGCCTTTGAAGACGCAAACGGTTTTCATGCATCCGGGCGCGAAGAGGCTTATCAAGCTTCTTGTGTTCGCACCGCTGGCATTGCTGGCGCTGATTTATCAGGCACAGAGTTCCGGACAGACCGCGCAAGACCAGGCCCTCGCACTGATGCAACAGCAAATCGGGCTGGACAATGCGGCTCAGAATGAGAAAAATCCGCATGGACTGCACATACAATTTTCCAAAATTGAAGAGGCCAACCTGCCGGACGGTCACTCGATTCGTTACAGGCTGCTGATCCCGGGCGCGCCGGAAAAGCAGAGCTATATTCTGGCGGTGTGGAGAATTGGCGTGCCCGTCAAATACACGCCACAGCAGGTCTATACCAATGCCAAGGGCCTGGTGATGTGGCATTTGCCACTTCCTGACCAGGAAGGCAAGGACTCCCTGGAGAGTGCGGACGAGATCGAAGTGGACCTGAAGGCCGCTCGTGGCGAGCCCATTCGCTACATGCTGGCCAGCCCGGATGGGAAGCTCTTCTTTCCCGGCACGATTGTTCCTTTTCCGATTGAGAACAAGGACGGGAACTGCCGGCTTGAGGCCAGGCTCGGGTTCCCTGAAGGGGAGGCTTTGCTGGTGTATGTCGATGGCCTGGCGCCAGGCGCCGCGGTTCCACTGCAATCGGTGTCTCAGGGGGAGACGCATACCCCCAACGTAATTGCGGATGAGCGGGGACACGCGGTTGCGATTGTGGCTCCGACCGTAGCCTCCACGAACATCGGCGTAGTGAAGATTTCCATGGCCATCCGGGCGTGTTCGGTGTCGGTAGAGGTTCCATGGGGCAAAGGAAGCTATCGGCCGTTTTGAGACCGCTGAAAGAATCGGGTACCGGGTCAATATGACTTATGACCTTCGCGTGAACACCGATTCGATCAGGCCATGCGATCGTTGACTGTCACCCCTGGATATTCGCTCATCGCGTCGTACTCCCATGCTTCTGGCAATCTACAAGCGTTCCCACGCGGCTGATTTCATCCTAGCCGGGATTATTTCGCCATGCCTTCCAGCTCAGCGGACGGTCCAGGATACATCTTGCGTACAATCCACAGCACCGGCAGGCCGAGCAGGATGAGAGCGGTGCCAAGCAGCGAGCCTTTCAGGTTGCTCAGGTAGCTCGACACAAGCACGGCGGCGGCGCAAACCACAAAGATGGCCGGGAGCAAAGGGTAGCCCCAAACCTTGTAGGGACGCGGTGCATTGGGGCGGCTACGGCGATAGACGAAGACCGTAGTCGCGGTAAGCATGTAGAAGAGCCATTCGGCAAACACGGCCAGCTCAAAGAACTGCTGAAAGCGGCTCAGAAACAAGAGCAGGAGGGTGGAGAGCAGTCCCTGAATGACGAGCGAGGTGGAGGGTGACTGCCAGCGCGGGTGGATGTGGGCGAACTGGCGAAAAAAGAGCCGGTCGCGAGCGGCGGCAAAGGGGACACGGGCGCCCGACATGATGGTTCCGTTGAGGGTGACGAAGATGGAGAGGGCCATGGCGGCCGCGACGAAGCCCGCTCCGGCGGGGCCTGCGACGACGGTGAGAGCCGCAACGGCAGGCCGCTCACTGACTGCGATCTGGGCGGCGGGCAGGATGTACTGGATGGCGGCGTTGGTGGCCATGAAGAGAGCGCCGACGATGAACAAGCCGCCGATGAGGGCGATGGGCAAGCTGCGCTCAGGACGGCGCACCTCGCCGGCGACCATGGTGAGGTCGTTCCAGCCATCGTAGGCCCAGAGCGTGGCGATAAGCGCGGCCATGAAGCCGCTAAGGCCGCCCACGGCGTGGGGAAGCGTGGTGGTGAAGTTAGGCCAGTGGCCGGCGGCCGAGGCAAAGCAGAGACCGGCAACGATGAGGATGAGAACGACCTTGAGGATGGTAAAGACGAGTTGGAACTCGGCGGCTTTTCGGATGCCGAGATAGTTGAGTCCGGTGATGAACCAGGTAATGGCGATGGCGAAGAGCTGCGACCAGACAAGAGGCATGGGCCCGCCAATGGCCTGTGCGCCGAGCCAGTGAAAGGACGGGAAGAACCCCAACGTGCGGGCGAGGCCAATAGTGACGGCGGCAATGGACGCGGGCTTGGCTACGGCAAACCAGGTCCACATGTAGAGAAAAGCGGGCGTGTCACCATAAGCGCCGCGAAGGTACACGTACTCGCCCCCGGCATAGGGAAGCATGGCGCCTAACTCGGCATAAGTCATGGCGCCGAAGAGCGATAGCAGGCCGCCGGCGATCCAGGCAAGGTAGACAAGTGCGGAGGAGCCGACGTCCTGCATCATTTCGCGAGGGACGAGGAAAATGCCGCTGCCGATGATGGTGCCGACAACAATGGCCGTAGCCTGGCTGGCGCCGAGAACGCGGGGCAGATCGGCAGGGGCTTTATCCGTTGGCGCAGAGAGGGTATGGATCATGCGATTAAGTGAGGTTAGCACGAGCCGGGCTCAGCGTCGGTTCAGTACCAGTACTTGAATTCCGGCCAGTCGGCGGCGTAGGGGCGCTTGCGGTGGAGCAGCCAGAAGTAGTGATGGTGTTCGTGGTCCATGATCCAGGGTGCGTCGAAGGGGCCGAGATCGATGACTTCGGCATAGTTGTCCGTGTAGTCTTCACGCTTGTCGCCCAGGGTAAGAGCGGATTCGCCGGTGTAACCGCCCCAGCCCCAATAGAAGTAATTCTGATGGCCGCTGATGGCGGTGGGCAAACCGTATTTGGGACCGAGGATGTTCACAGCGCTGGCTTCGCCGTAGTTGCCGCAGAAGATGGCGGTGCGCGCGCGAATGTCGGGCGGGATAGCGTAGTAGCGCTGGGCGAATCCCTCCACCATCTGCGGCCAGCCAAAACGGTCAGAGAATATCTGCGGCAGGGGGCTGGTAAATTTTTCGCTCTTGGTCTTGTTGGCACCGAAACGGGCGGCGAAGGCGGCGTATTTCTCCGGCGGCAGGATGGTGAGCACGATGGGGCCGGTTATGCGGCACAGCAGGTAGGCAAGAATCACCGTGTAGACCATGAGCGGCCAACCGCGGCGCGCGAGTTCCCCGAACGCTACGGCACCGGCAGCGAAAAGCACCGGATAGATGGGCGCGACGTAATAATCCTTGGCGTGCATAAGCATCATCATGGCCAGAAACGGCAGATAGGTGAGAGCGACAAAGCGCCAGGGACGGGCTTCGCGGGCAAAACCGAGCCAGGTGAGGCCGCCGATCCAGAGCGGAGCCGAGACGATAAGCAGGATAGTCACCTGCTCCACGAGGAAGGCCAGCGGCGGCAGCTTGATGTTCTTGTCGGAGTGGGCGACACCGTTGAGCAACTCATAGGTGGGAAAATGATGGACCCACTGCCAGACGAGATTGGGGAGGACAAGAAGAATAAGCAGAGCCACGCCGGCTGCGCAGCCTTTGGTGAGGAGAATACGGCGCTGGGGACTGAGGATGAGGCCAAGCAAAAGCGCGACGAGAAAGAAGACGGTGGAGTGCTTGTTTTCGATGCCCAGGCCGGCCAGTAGCCCAAAGAGAAGCCATGCGCGGGGAGTGGCGCTGCCATCGGCCAGACGCAACAGAACGAGCAGCGCACCCATCCAGAAGCAGGGCTCGAAGGAGTTCATAGAAAGGTAGTTGGCGGTGCCGAGGAAGACAGGGGCAGCGAGTACGGCGGTCATGGCCAGGATTTGTGCGGTACGGCGACCGCCAAGCTGCCATGCGATCAGGCCGGTGAGGGCAACGGTCACGCCCCCGGCGGCGAAGCTGAAGATGCGAATGCCAGTGGGCGAGAGGCCGAAGAGCGTCTCGGCAAGACGAGCCTGGAGGGCGACAAGTGGGGGCTGATCGACGTAACCCCACGCCAGATGATGGCCGCAGACGAGGAAATAGAGCTCGTCGCGAAAAAAGCCGTAGCCAAGATGGCTGCCCCACAGCGAGCTCAAGAAGTGGATGAGAAAGGTGATCGTGGCAAAGAGCGCGGCCAGCAGGAGGGCGCCGCGCAGGGGCGTTCGCACGGGGATGGGCGAAGGGGCGGTCGGCAAGGTTATGGTCTCCTCGGTGGCAGACTGACTGAAAAGTCGAGGCGATTGTGGCCGGTCCGGATGTATTTCAACCGGGCGCGATGCGATTCAGCGGCAGAATCAGAAGGTACGGCACACCTGACACGTGCTGCCGCTCTTTGCTCAATGGCCCTGAGCGGGCGCAACCGGGCGCGGATGAGAGGCTGTGCTTCCCTCTGTCATTCCCAGCCCCCACTTGATCGCTTCAAAGTACATTTTACGGATGTCAGGATCGTCCCATGCGCCTTCCGTATGGCCGAGCGTGGAGTAGAAGACTCGCCCTTTGCCGTAGAGTTTGCTCCATGCCACTGGAAAGTCGTGGTCGGTACGGTGGATGCGCGGGTTATTGTCATAGTCAAGCTCCGACGGGTTCAGGCTGAGCAGCACATTCACCTTGTCGCGCGACCAGCTTTTCGGCTGATAGATCTCGTCGTATTTCACAAACGCGTTCGGCATGTGGCGCACGGCCGGAAAATTCGGGTCTTCGTTGACGATCGGCGCATTGAAGGTTCCCCAGGGATGCTGGTCGAACCAGCCGCCGATCATCTCTCCGTATTCCGGCCAGGTGTAATTGGTGTCGAGCGCGGCGTGAATTCCAACAAATCCCTTCCCGTCTTCCTTGATGAAGGAAAGCATGTCCTGCTTTTGGCTTGCGTCCATGTCCAGTTCGCCGGTCGTGCTGGCAAAGACCAGAAGGTCAAAGAAGTTGAGGTTCTTCGCGTTGTTTTTCAGATCTTTCTTTGTGAGCAGTTCCGTGTCCGTGCGCAGCGTGGTGTCCCACAGTCCGCTCTCTTTGCCCATATTGTAGATGGCTGCCATCGCCGCTGAGATGGAGTCGTGCTCAAAGCCCCTGGTTTGACCGATCACCAGCACGTGCTTCAATCGAATCTCCTTGGCGTGCGGTGGCGGCGGCAACATGCCGTTTCCGGCAGACTGCCCATGGGCGGGGTTGCTCTGGCCGAGGATCGCCAGACCCATCAGGGCTGGAAAAAGAAAGCGAAAGGTTCTGAAAGCGCGCACGTGGTCTCCTTTGGGTTTAAAAACATCCGGTCATCCGCGAAGCATTCCGATTAACCGGGCTTCGCGCCGCCTGCTCTGCATCGTCCTGCGGCCTCGTTCGGCGTTGCGTCGCAGTTTGGCGGAATCTTCTGTTTCAGATTGAAGCCGCCCGAATTATACCGCTCGTGAAAGGCTTCGCGAGACCCGACCGGGCTGGGGCGCCGGAAACGCAGTCATGCCGCGCCGATGCAAAAGCGCATCGGTCAGGTTGCGGGTTAGGTCAGGTGCGATAGGCAGCGGCGTTGGCTTGCCGGGTATTGCGCAGGCTGGCGAAGGGCGAGAGGCGCGAGCCGTGATCTGTATCACGGGCAGAGCCGTTGCCGGCGCGTACACTCCGGGCCTGCAGACGATCCAGGGCTGGACAATGGTGGATGGTCCGCGAGAATCCCGGGGCCGGCCCGCTGCGGCGGATGAAACCGGGCTCACTGCGCCGTATCCTTCTTGTCGTGTCCTGAGCCGGATGCTCTTGACCTTCGAGGAGGGGTCGTCCTATGGAACGGCACTGTTCGAAATGCGGGGCGCAAACGGAGTTACCGTGGAAGTTCTGTCCTCATTGCGGGACCGCAAGCACACATGAAGCCCAGCAAGTAAAAGCACCTGAGGAAGCTGAAAAAGCACCGGTTCAAGGCGCATTCGGCGGATTGCTCGTCGGGATGCTGGCAGCGCCCATTCTGATTATTCCCGGAACACTGCTGTGCCTGACCGGACTCGGCGCATTTCTCGGGGTGCCCATGATTATTGCGGGTGTGTTTGCACCGCTGGCGGGTCCGATGATGGGATTAAGCGCACTGCAAGGGAAATGCCCCTGGTGCGGAGCCTCGGTCAGCGGCATGGAAAATGCAAAGAATTTCAACTGCCTCGCATGCAGCAAGCCGATTGCCATCAAGCGCCGGGGGTTTGTAAAGGCCGCTTGATGGGGACCGTCAGAGGGTTCCCATGCATTCTCGCGTGCGACGAATCTGCCCGGTAGACTTTCGCTCCGTAAGTCCGGGATAACTAGCACTCCCTTATGCGCCAGGCCGGAGCCAACGGGACGTGAATTCTGCGCAGGGGAAAATAACAAGGCACATCAATGGTGCACATGTCTTGTGTGTGCTGTGTGTGCCGGGGCTGCCTTGTGCTTTTTCGCCGGGGCTGCCGGAGCATCCTCGTTAATGATGTCCGCAATTGCCTCCCACTCGCCACCGGCCCGCTTCCTGTAGACCGTGACGTACTTGCCTTTTTCTGTGAGCACTCTCTTCGTCTTGGGATTCATCCTGGTCATGGTGTAGGCGCCTTGGCTGTAGGCAAGGTCGCCAGACTTCGCAACAATCACCATGGTTGACGCGAAGCTGAGGGAAGAATTTTTGTTCTCCACCATCGGCTTCAGTGCGGCCTTGATTGCCGCAACTCCGTTGAGCACGGGCATATCCGGCATGAATACCGATGCGTCATCGGCGTAAAACGCGGCAACTCTATCCACATCTTTGGTGGCGAACGACTGGTTCCAGGCAGTTTCAAGATTGCGAATCGCTTTTGCGTCGGCTTCACGGGTGTCTGGGGCAGGCGCAGGAGCCTGATTGCAGCCCGCGAGAATGACCGCGAGAGCTAACGCGGTTGGCCATGCGTAACGGTTGTGCATAGTCTCCTCCAATGGCCACAGAGCGTATCACGGCGGCTGTATATTCGTGCAAAGAAAATCAGGCTGCGGCCGTGGAAGAAGGGAGTCCGGCGGCAAGATGTACTCATGCTTGTCGCTGTCGGGCCGGAAGTCGAGTTGGGTATTCAGCCAGGACGAATGGCCTAATGGGGCACGGTCACGTTGCCGGCCTGGCTTCATGGAAGTGACGCCAGATGGTTTCGGCAGTTTTGCGCGGGACGACCGCGGCCAGCGACTCGGCCGTGGCTTGCTGCACATCGCGGAGGCTGCCGAAGTGGGAAAGCAGGCGCTGCCGGGTTTGGGGGCCTACGCCGGGGATATCTAATAATTCAGAATCGCGGTCGCGCATGGCTCTGCGCTGGCGATGATAGCCGACTGCGAAACGGTGACTCTCGTCACGGATGAGCTGGATGAGGTGGAGCACCGGCGAGCGGCGGTCGAGTACGATGGGCTCCTCTTCGTTGCCGTAGAGGTAGATGACTTCTTCGCGCTTGGCAATGGAAGCCAGTGGCGGTTCGCTCAGGCCGGCCGAGGCGAGATCCAAGGATTCGAGGGCTTCGGCAGCGGCGTGGAGCTGACCCAGACCGCCATCGATGAGGATGAGCGAGGGCATGGGCTGACCTTCGTCCTTGAGGCGGCGGTAGCGGCGCTGAACGACCTCGCGCATGGAGGCGAAATCGTCCACGCCGAGTACGGTCATCACCTTGAATTTGCGATAGGCCTGTTTGTTCATCTTGCCGTCTTCCCAGACCACAAGCGAGGCTACGGTCTCCGCGCCCTGGATGTGGGAGATGTCAAAGCACTCGATGCGGCGGGGCAGTTCGGGAAGCATGAGAGAGTCCGCAAGAGCTTCTTGGATGGCTTTGCGGGAGGGCTCAAGGACGCGGAAACGCTGAGTGTAAGACTGGCGGGCGTTCTGCCCGGCGAGGTCAATGAGCGATCTTTTTTCTCCGCGCTGGGGGACGGCCAACTCGATGCGATGGCCGGTGCGCTCGGTGAGTAACGCGGATAAGGCCTCGCGGTCGTCGAAGTCAACGGGCACCAGAATGCTGCGCGGGACGTACTGCTGGTCGATGTAGAGCTGCTTGAGAAGGGCGGAAAAGACAGGGCCGGCGTGGAAAGGCACTTCCGCGCTTCCAGGAACCTCTTCAGAGTCGGAGGTTTCCAGCAGATCGGGCAAATCATCCCAGAAGAATTCGCGGCGGTCGACGATCTTGCCTTGACGAACATGGAAGAGGTTGACGGCGAGCGAACCGGCTTCAAAGTGATAGCCGAAGACGTCAGCGTCGTCGTCCTGCTCTGTGGTGGCAATGCGCTGCTTTTCCTGTAGCTGGTGGACCGTGGAGAGTTGGTCGCGAAGGCGGGCAGCGGCTTCAAACTGTTCGGCTTCGGAGGCTGCCTGCATCCGTGCAGCCAGAGTGCGCTCCAACTCGGCGTGACGGCCTTCGAGAAAAAGTTGTGTGTCGCGGACCGCGTTGTCATAGAGCTGGAGCGTGGTCAAGCCTTCAACGCAGGGACCGAGACAGCGGTGGATGTAGTACTGGAGGCAGGCGCGGGGATGGTAGCGCCCAAGATCGACCTTGCAACTCGGGATGAGGAAGCTGCGATGGATGAGCTCAACGATGCGGTAGGCCAGGTTGCCGGGAAAGTAGGGGCCGTAGTAGGCCGCGCCGTCCTTGCGCAGACGGCGGGTAACGAAGACTTTGGGGAAGCGGTCGGCCAGGGTTAGCTTGACGTAGGGATAGGTCTTGTCGTCGCGGAGCAGAATGTTGAAGCGAGGATGGCGCTGCTTGATGAGGTTGTTTTCAAGGGCCAGTGCCTCGTGCTCGTTGGCGACGAGGATGTAGTCAAGATCGACGGCCTCGCGCATAAGCGAGCCGGTTTTGGCGTTGGCCTGCGAGGCTTCGAGAAGATACGACCGGACGCGCGCGCGGAGGTTCTTGGCCTTGCCGACGTAGATGACCTCGCCCTCGGCGTTCTTGTAAAGATAAACGCCGGGCTGGGGGGGGAGCGTGCGGATTTTCTCGTAGAGGTCCATGAGGCGGATCGGAGGGGCGGCGTCCGTTCTTAGGATAGCGGGTTGGAGGTCGCCGGTTCTGTGGCCCAATGGCGCCGGGGCAAGCAATCCTTACCGGAATGGGTAAGAATTACACGGTCCATAATCCTGAGCGTCGAGGATCGAGGAACGGTAAGGCGTTTATTTTCATCGTATTGCTGAAACACTCCCGAGTGGTCCCGTAGTTGCCACATCGATGACGAGAGGAAAGGTATCTCTGCTCGTTGTGTGGCCATTGGCCAGGCACGGGCGGCAGGAGGAACTGGATGATGACAATGAGCCGGTTTGGCGTATTGGGATTGGCGGCGGGTTTGACGGTGGCGGGCGTGACAGGGTGCGCAACCAAGAATTATGTGCGCACGCAGACCACGCCTCTGGTGAACCACACCGACGAACTGGAGAGCAAGACGGCTGCGAACAACCGGCAGATTCAAGACGTAGACAGCCGGGCACAGGCGGGAATCCTGCAAGCTCAGGGCACGGCAAACACGGCGGGCCAGAACGCGCAGAGCGCGGCAAAGGCCGCCGGGGATGCAGAGACCTTGGCGAACGACTCCGTGCACCGCGCCGACACGCTGGACAGCGTAGTGAAGGGATTGGACAGTTACAAGCCGTTGGGCAATGTGACGGTGACGTTCGGGTTCGACAAGGCTGTTCTGACCAGGGACGATAAGGACCAGTTGGACAGCTTCGCGGCGCAGCTTGGCTCGGCGAAGAGCTACATTCTGGAAGTGACGGGCGGGACGGACTCGACCGGGCCAGCCCAGTACAACTATGAACTGAGCCAGCGCCGGGCGGATGCAGTGGTGCAATATCTGGCGTCAAAGTACGGGATTGCCCCGCACCGGTTTTATCTGATCGGCATCGGGAAGGACAAGGAAGTGGCGCCAAACACGACCGCGGAAGGGCGGAAGCAAAACCGGCGAGTAGAGGTGCAGTTGCTTACGAATATGGGCGATCAAGGGGCGCAGTCCGCGGCGAACCACGGCGCGGGGCTGTAGGGTCTGCGACGAGTCTTACACCGCCACGCTCCTGGCGAGTCAAATGGGGGCCGGTCCGTGATGCGGATCGGCCCTGATTGCGTTATGGCTGTCTAGAGCGGACCGGTGGTTGACACGGAGACGCGTTTTAATCCACCTTCTGTTGCTGGCGAATATGTTCGGCGCGAATCTCGTTGGCGGTGAAGAGGCGCAGGAAGGGAGCGCCTTGGGCGGCTGCTTCTACAGCAGGGCGTCCGTTGGCTTCTTCCCGCTCGACAATGCAGACAACGGCGGCGACAGTCATGCGGGCTTCGCGGGCAGCCTCAATGGCGTTGATCGTAGAGGCACCAGTGGTGCAGACATCGTCCACGACCACCACGCGGGCGCCTTCGCGGCTGAAGCCCTCGATGCGGCGGCCGGTGCCATGTGCCTTCTCGGCCTTGCGGACCAGAAAACCATGCAATAACGGGGCGGCGGGATTCGAGATTGCGCGCCAGGCGCTGGCGGTGGCCACGTTGGAAACGATGGGGTCGGCGCCCAGGGTAAGGCCGCCTACGGCTTCGGCCTGGATGCCATTTTCATTCAAAAGATCGAGAATCGCCTCGCCGGTAAGGCGGCCGCCCTCAGCGTGGAGGGTGGTGGTACGGCAGTCGACGTAGTAGTCGCTGACGCCTCCGGAAGAGAGTTTGAACTGGCCGAGGCGGAAACTGGTACGGGCGAGGAGCGAGAGAAGCTGCTGGGCGTTGCTAGGCGTGGTCATCACCATGAGATTGTAACGGAACGGCAAGTTACGGCGTCTAAAGGGCTCCCGAGTCCCATACATCGAACGTCTTGGCCGTCCATCGGCCAGCCAATATCCAGGCCGCAATCAAAGGCCAGTTCCTGACCAGTCAGCAGGCCGGGACAAGGCGGAGGTGGGCGGAGGGACACCGGAAAAATCACTTGACAACGGCAGAATTTCTGGAGTGTTGTATACGCACGGCGTATTCCCCTGCCCAACCACGCCGCTCACAAATCCCATGGACGCAACGACTGCCCTACGGAAGCAAGCGTGCGTGTTGGCGCGAACCCGGTAAGAACAGTTGAATTTCCGGTTATGTTTCTGGCGCTCGGCATCGGTGTCTGCCAACTCCCTCCCCTGTTTTCATGTGTTGCCGCTGGCAAACAACCTGGAGGATATGCAAATGACCAAAGAATCGAAAACGCCAGTTCCAGAGCTAGATCGAGATGGCGTAGCTGAAATCCCCATTCACCACCTGAAATCGTTTATGAAGTTCATTGGCGAACACGATCTCTGGGATGAGGTGGAGCAGCACCTCAAGACCAAGGGATACAGCAAGATGCTCATCAGCTTCGATCCGATGCACGCCATCACTGATTTTCTGCAGCACAAAGTCTCCACCGGCGCAGTGCGGAAGAAGAAACACATTCTGCCGCATTGTGCTTCCAATGGCCCTCTTGGGCCAAGACCCGGACCCGTTCCGTCTCCGGGTCCATCTCCATCTCCTTCCCCATCTCCAGGCCCGCCGGATGGAGGCGGTGGCGGGGACGGAGGTGGTGGAGATGGCGGTGGCGGAGATGGCGGCGGTGGAGGAGACACTCTGATATAGCCGTATTTCCCGGGTTTGCGAAACACTGGAGCACTACCCTTGTACTCGAATCCCTTCGCTTTGTGCGAAGGGGTTCTTTCTTCGGCCAGAAGGAATTCCTTCTACAACCCGCCCGACCCCGTTTGCTGCACCAGCGATAGAAACTCCGCCCGCGTCTCTTTCTGGCGGAAGCAACCCATCATCGCCGACGTCACGGTGGACGAGTGCTGCTTTTCAATCCCCCGCATCATCATGCACAGGTGGCGCGCCTCAATGACCACCCCCACGCCTTGCGGCTCGATGACTGTCTGGATCGCATCGGCAATCTGCCGCGTCAGCCGCTCCTGCACCTGGAGCCGCCGGGCAAACACCTCCACCAGGCGCGGAATCTTGCTCAGCCCGATGACTTTTCCCTTCGGTATATAGGCCACATGCACCTTGCCGAAAAATGGCAGCATGTGGTGCTCGCACAGAGAAAACATCTCGATGTCTTTCACGATCACCATCTCGTCGTAGTCCACATCGAACATCGCCCCGCGCAGAATCTTCATGGGGTCTTCGCCGTAACCCTTGGTCAGGAAGGCCATTGATTTTTCAACTCGACCCGGCGTAGCCATCAGGCCGTCCCGGCTGGGATCTTCACCTAACCGGCTGATGATCTCGCGGTACATCTCCTCGGTGCTGAACTCGCTCAGCCCTTCGTCAATCCCAACTGCCCTGCGAACGGTCTTGCTCACTACAATCGGCTGCGCCATGCTTCACATCCTCCCGCCCAGGGGAATCGGGCGTACTGCGTCCTTTACTTTGATACCTGCTGCATCGCGCGGGAACTTTCCTCGCCCGCGTCATAGCACTGAAAGAAGTTATTCTCAGTCTCTTCCACGCGCACACAATCCAACTCACCCGCCGGCAGCGCGTCCTTCAATAATCCAAAAACCGCTCTACAAAGATTCTCTGTGGTCGGGACACGATTGGCAAAGAGCGAGTCCAGATTCAGGTTGGTGTGATCAAACCGATCCAGCACTTTCTTGCGTACCACTTCATCCAGCGCAGCCAGGTTCACCACCATCCCCGTATCCGCGTCCACCGCTCCCCCAACCAGCACCTCGACAACATAGTTGTGCCCGTGACCGTGAGGATTGTTGCACTTGCCATACGTCGTCCGGTTCTCCTCCACGGAGAGCGCGTCGGAATGGAGACGGTGACTGGCGCTCAGCATATAGCGCCGCCCAAAGAAGGCTTTCCCGGAATTGGCGCTCATAGCCCTCCCCGGTACTCCGCGAAAATTTCCGGCGTCTCGTAAATCCGCACGCGGGCAAGCTGCGCCCCGCCCACCGCTGTCACCGCCGGCTCCAGGCGCATCCACGCCGCAATCGCAATGTTCTCCGTGGTAGGAATCAGCTTCCCTTCGGCAAACTCCGGCGCCTCCAGGTTCAGATGCCGATGATCGTAGGCAGACAAGACCTCGCGTTCAATCAAATCCTTCAACCACTTCAGATCGGCCACAAAGCCGGTCACCGGGTCGGGCTCGCCGGCCACCGTCACCTCCATCGTGTAGTTGTGCCCGTGCCCGTTGCGGTTGGCACAGCGCCCAAACACCCGCGCGTTCTCCTCCGCCGTCCACGCCTCGTTCCAGTAGTAGTGCGAAGCGGAGAACGTAGCCCGCCGCGTCAAGAAGATCATTCTGCTTCCTCACTCAAGAAGATGCCCCAGCACCCATCAAAGTTTCCGTTTGCACTATCCCTTGTCGTTCAGTTTCTAGTCTTCAGCCTCCCATGCCGGTTGAAGCTCTGGCGTGAAACCTCAGCAGCCAAATAGACCGAAGATAGCTGGAAGCTAGCGGCTGGAAGCTGAAAGCCGCCTCTCAACCCGCATATTCCCTTCCTTTCCAGCGTACGCGTTTCAAAATCTTGTGCTGAAACCAGCTTCGGTAGAGCAACACCACAAAAAGCAGCAGCCCCAGCGGCGCAAGCGCGCAATCCACGAACGAGAAATTGGACTTCGCCACCCGCGCATAGAACCGGAACAGCGTCCGCACCCAAAGCAGTGCCATCACCCATCCGGCGGCCAGCCACTGCAGCGAGTGCGCGGCGAAATGCGCATTCCACAACCAGACCGCCAGCACCGGCAACCCCACCAGCAGGGCAATATCCAGCGCCCGCCACACCGCCAGCGCCAGAGCGTTGTCGAACAGCAGCGCCAGATTCTTGGTCCAACCCTCAATCATCGCCACGGTCGACCGGTACATCTGAGTGGCAACTGCATCGTCGGCATAGCGGAAACGCAACCCCACCCGGCGCCGCTTAGCCAGAAAAGCCAGTTCCACATCCTCCAGCACCCTGTCCGATACGCTCGGGTGCCCGCCCAGCCGCCGGTAAGCCTCGCGCTCAACCAGCAGAAACTGTCCGTTGGCCGCCGCAATCCGCTGATTCGGGTCTGAAACCTTGGCCGGCGGATAAGCCAGCGCCAACTCGCAGAACACCAGCGGCATCAACGACCGCTGCGCCAGCCCGCTCACAATCTGGCGCGGTGAATAGCTCAGCATCCCCACCTTGTGCTTCTCAGCCTCGTGGATTCCCCTGCGCAGGTCTCCCGGCTCGTGAACCGTATCCGCATCCGTAAACAGCAGCCATCGTCCCCGCGCACGCCTGGCCGCCGTCCAGATGGCATTCGCCTTCCCCGTCCAGCCCTGCTCCAGTTCGCCCGCCTCCAATACCGTGACCCCGGCAAACTCGCGTGCAATCTCTCCCGCAATCTGGGCAGTCCGGTCGGTTGAGTGATCGTCCACCACCAACAACTCCCAGTCCTTACCTAGCTCGAAGATCTCTTCAGACTGGCTCACCAGCGACTGAAGGCACGCGCCCAGACAGTCCTCTTCATTTCGCGCCGGAACCACGACCGTAAGCTCAATCAACTCCTCCGGTTCCGGCTGATCGAAGACCGTACCCGCACGTACCGGCAGCGTCGGCCGCTCGCCAGGCTCGCCGGAAAGCCCAAGTACCGGCTTCCATCCTTCAACGCCAGCCGCTCCGCTCTTTCCCTGGCTATCCTTCCCCATGTAGCTTCACACTTTCTCGCGTGCCCTTTGGCTCCGTATTATAAAGAGGTGCGGTTTCCTCGTTGGTTCTCACTCCTTGCCCTCCTGCCGTTAGCCCTGCTGCCCGCCTGCAACCGCGGCGCGCATCCCGCCCAAACCGGCCAGATAGCTCCCGACTTCACCGTCTCCGACGGCGCCAGCACCATTCACCTCGCCAGCTACCGAGGCCAGGTGGTGCTGCTCAACTTTTGGGCCAGCTGGTGCGAGCCCTGCATCATTGAGCTACCCTCGCTCCTCGAACTCCATCACGACCAGCCCAATCTGGCCATCCTTGCCGTCAGCATCGACGAAGACCCCGAAGCCTATAGCCGCTTTCTCGTCCGCCGTCACATCGACCTCATCACCGTTCGCGACCCCGGTCAGTCTGCCGCCAAACTCTTCCGCACCGAGATGTGGCCCGAAACCTACGTCATTGACCGCCAGGGTGTCATCCGGCGCAAGTTCGTCGGCGCTCAGGATTGGTCCAGCCCCGAGGTTCGCGCCTTTCTCAAGAGCTTGTAGCACCCGGCACCGCAATGCCTGCCCGCAGCCAGTCAGAGGGTCTCTCGTGCCGCGGCGGCCACCGTGGAAATTGGTTTGAACAACCTCACCCACAGACTCGATTCAAGCTCCTCGCCTTGCTATCATTCCCCTATGACCGTCGTGGAAATCCTCTTCCGCTATGCCACGTCCCCCACTGAGCCAGTGACCTTCGCGCTGGCCAGCACCCGGGAGGTCTACGGCATCCGTCGTCTCAGCTTCGATCGCGCCGCACGCACCCTCCGCGTCGAATTCGATGCCACCCGCCTCAACGCCGCCACAGTCACACAACTCGTCCGCCAGACTGGTCTTGATCTCGTTGAGGAGTTGCCCTTGTCTCTGCAGCCACCCACCCCGCAACCAGCGCCCGCAGCCTGACAAACTGTCCCGGTGTCCCCAGCGGTGAGTGTTCGTCGCTGGCGTGGAATTGCGCCCTCTCAAAAACCCTGATAATCTGTCTTTGGCCCCGCTTGGGGTTGCTCGTGTGCGCCCGTAGCTCAGCTGGATAGAGCGACTGACTACGAATCAGTAGGTCGGGAGTTCGAATCTCTCCGGGCGCACCACTTCCTTCCTCACTCTGCTGCCTCCTTAAGCGTTCAATCCAAAGGGCAAAGACCTGCCACAATGGCGTAGCCGTTTCCTGTGGAAAGACCTTTTAGAATAGGCCCTTGTGGGCAAAAGAAAAGAGCGGAGCGCCTTGGGCGCCCCGCTCATTTTGCTCAAACGGATTCAAACCTTCAATACAGGCGGAAGTTAACCTCGATGGTAATCGGCACAGGTACAGGCGTCTTGCCGTCCTTCATTGCCGGCTTGAACTTGTACTTGCGCACCGCTTCCAGTGCCTTCTCGTCCAGCCCCATGCCCAGTGCGCGAACCACGCGCGGATTCTGCGGATTCCCCTGCGCATCCACAATGAGTGAAATCAGGCAAACTCCCTGGTATTTGGCTCGCCGGGCCTCGTCGGAAAACTCCGCCTCGGGCTGAACCAGTGGAACTGGCGCTGAAACTCGGCCACCTATTCTCTCCAGACCGCCACCAAAATTTCCACCGCTTCCCGGCCCGTATCCATTTCCATTTCCCGAGCCCAACCCTCCGCCAGAACCCGTACCCATGCCGCTGCCCGAACCCTGTCCATTCGAGGCCAGCGTTACGTTTGCGGAGTTCTTGACGCCGATATTCGGCAGCATCGGGTTGTCGGGAAGCTTGATATCCTGCTGAACGGCGATGGCGGACTCAATCGCCAGCTTGGGCTTGTCCACCACGGGCACCATGGGAGGCGTCATCGGGGCCTTTTCGAGCTTGGGCAGCCTACCCTTGATCGGATCGATCAAGCTGCGGTCGCCGCCACCTCCGCCTCCGCCCGCCGCCGTTTTAGCCTGGGGAGCATTAAAATCCGACACATCGATATTGGTTGCGATCTCTTGAGGCTTGGTCACCGCGTTGACAATCGTTCTGCCCACAACAAAGAGCGCAACCAGCAGAATGGCTATGTTAACGCCCGTTGAGATGCCGATCGCCCATGGATTCGGCTTCACCGCCATCCGGTCGGGAACCGGAATCGGCGTCGAAGTCAACTCCAGCGGTGGCAGTTTGACCGGAAAAAACACGTCGCGGATGCTCTCGTAGAGCTCCACCCAGATGGGCTTTTCCTCAAATGCCTTGCCGAGGAAACCGTCGAATTCGTGGCCCGTCAGGGCTGCTGCGGCTTGGGATTCCGTGTCTGCCATAGGTGGTTCGTTTTCCATGATTGCTGCCGCGTTGGTTGTATAGGGCAGTATAGACAGAGATCTGCCGTTGTCCTGGCCCATCTGTCCATTATGCTCGTCAAAGGCGGTCTTTGTCTCGTCAGGAACCGCCCCGCACTCCAAACTCCCATAGATCGGCTTGAGTGCGCTTCCCATAATCAATAGACGAGCAACAGTGCGAGTTGTTACCGAAAATTTCCAGCCGCCCCGTTTACACTATCCAATGAACAAGTTCGCACCATCCAGGGAGTACCGATGTCCTCAGCGCCGGAGTTGAAGGCGACTCTTACCTTGCCGAAAACCGCCTTTCCAATGAAGGCCAATCTGCCGCAGAATGAACCGCTTCGGCTGGCTCGCTGGGCCTCGCTCCGCCTCTATGAGGAGCTCCGCAAGGCTGGCCGCGGCCGCCCAGCCTACATCCTCCATGACGGCCCTCCGTACGCCAACGGCCCCATCCATCTGGGCCACGCCCTCAACAAAGGCCTCAAGGATTTCGTCGTCAAATCAAAGACGATGTCCGGTTTCGACGCTCCCTACGTCCCCGGCTACGACTGCCACGGCCTGCCCATCGAGATCAAAGTGGACGAGCACCTGGGACGCAAAAAGCTGGAGATGCCCGTTCCCGCCGTCCTCGAAGCCTGCCGCGCTTACGCCCAGAAGTATGTTGACCTGCAAACCTCCCAGTTTGAGCGCATTGGCTGCTTCGGACGCTGGGACTCCCCGTACAAAACCATGGCCCGAGGCTATGAGGCCCGTACCCTTGAAGCATTCTACGGCTTCCTCGAAAAAGGCTTCGTTTACCGCGGCCTCAAGCCGGTTTACTGGTGCATCCACGACCGCACTGCCCTGGCCGAGGCCGAGGTCGAGTACGAGATGCACACCAGTCCCTCAGTCTACGTTCGCTATCGCCTCACCTCTGACCCGGCAGCCATTGACCCCGCTCTCGCCGGTAAGCAGGTTTCGACCATCATCTGGACCACTACCCCCTGGACTCTGCCTGCGTCACTGGCCGTGGCCTTCCATCCCGATTTTGATTACGTGGCTCTGGAAAACACGGATGGCAACGTCTACATTGTGGCCGAGGCATTGGCCGCCGCTACGCAGGCCGCCTGCAATCTTGGCGAGGCGAAAGAGATAGCCCGCTTCAAAGGCAACCGACTGGAACGCATCACCTTCCAGCATCCGTTTCTGGAGCGCAGCATCCTGGGCGTGTTGGCTGACTACGTCACCGCCGACACCGGCACCGGCGCTGTTCACACCGCACCAGCCCACGGCGCCGACGACTTCTACACCGGCGTCCGCTACGGCCTTGACCCCACCTGCCGAGTCGATCCCGCAGGCCACGTTTATGTCGACCCAGACGCCTGGAACCTTGCCGCTCCACCTGCCTTCGAGGGCAAAAAAGTCTGGGCTGCGAATCCTGTCATCGTCGCCATGCTCGAAGAGTCCGGCGCACTGTTGGCCTGTTCCGATCTTCAACACTCTTACCCGCACTGCTGGCGCTGCCACAAGCCGGTCATCTACCGCGCTACCGAGCAGTGGTTCATCGGCATGGAAACTCCGGTCGAGCGGGTCGACGGCTCCCAGGCCACCTTCCGCCAACTCGCCATCGAGGAAATTGACAAGGTCGTGTGGGATCCGTCCTGGGGCAAGGAGCGCATCACCAACATGATCGCCACCCGCCCCGACTGGTGCATCAGCCGCCAGCGCATCTGGGGCGTGCCCATCGCCGTCTTCATGTGCGAAAAGTGCAACCAGCCGATCCTCTCGCCCACACTCAACCGCGCCATCGTGGACCTGGTCGAGCGGGAGGGCATCGAAGCCTGGCACACCACAGACGTCGCTGCCCTGCTCCCTCCCAACACTGTCTGTGCCCATTGCGGCGGCGCCGGGTTCCGCAAGGAAACCGACATTCTCGACGTCTGGTTCGACTCCGGTACAAGCTGGTTTGCCGTGTGCGAAGCCGACCCCGACCTCAATCGGGCGTATACCGCTTTCCAAAACGATGACGGTACGAAGTGCCTCTATTTAGAAGGCGGCGATCAGCATCGCGGCTGGTTCCACTCCTCGCTTCTCACTTCGGTTGCCCTGCGCGGGCGCGCGCCTTACTCCCACGTAGCCACCGCGGGCTGGACCCTCGACGAGCAGGGCCGCGCCATGTCTAAATCGCTGGGCAACGGCGTCGACCCCGTCGATGTCGCCAACCGCATGGGCGGCGAAATCGTCCGCCTCTGGGTCGCGTCCGTGGATTTCAGAGAGGACATGGCCGCCAGCGAAAACCTGATGCAGCGCTGCGCCGAAATCTACCGCAAGCTGCGCAATACCTTCCGCTTCCTGCTAGGCAATCTTGCTGGTTTCAACCCGGAAACCGACCAAATCAAAGACCCAACGAAGTTGCTCCCCCTCGACCGCTACATGCTGGCTCGCACCCGCGAGCTGACTGAAAACGTGCTCGGCTGGTACGAGCGATTCGAGTTCCATCGCGTCTACCACGCCGTCAACGAGTTCGCCATCGTCGACCTTAGTTCGTTCTATCTGGACGTGCTCAAGGACCGCATGTACACCTTCGCGCCTTCGAGCCAGCCCCGTCGCTCTGCGCAAACGGTGCTCTGGCAGATCACCGAAGCCTTGGTGCGTCTGGTCGCGCCCATTCTCAGCTTCACTGCCGACGAAGTCTGGGAGTATCTGCCCGCCGTTGAAGGCCGCGAAGCCAGCGTACATCTCGCGCTCTTTCCCGATCCAAAGGAGATTTTCTCTGAAGACCCCGCTCCGCTGCTGGAAGAGTGGAAACAGCTCTTCGCGGTACGCGATGAAGCTCTCCGTGTCCTCGAAGAAGCACGCCAGGCCAAGCACATCGGCAAGGGCCTTGAAGCCGAGTTGGAAATCACAGCTTCCGGCGAGCAGTTGGCCCTCCTGCGGCGCCACGCCGCCGGCCTGAAGGAAATCGTCAACGTCTCCGGCGTAAATGTCTCTGAAGGCCCTGCCCTTCAAGTCACCGCCCTGCCCGCCACCGGTCACAAGTGCGCCCGCTGCTGGAACTTCATGCCTGAGGTATCCAGTTACGGCATCTGGCACAAGGTTTGCACACGCTGCCAGTCTGCGCTGAGAGAGATGGGCATCCAACCGCCGCATCCCCATTCGCCCCAATCCGAATCCCCGGAGTCCGCATCGTGAGCAAACTCGTCCCTCGCCGCCTGCCCTGGCTCATGCTCATCTCCGGGCTCATCATCGCCGCTGACCGCCTAACTAAACGATGGGTCGCCGCGCACATCCCACTGGGCGGCGCCATCCCCGTCATCCCACGCGTTCTCCGCATCACCCATTGGACCAACGAGGGAGCTGCCTTCTCGCTCTTCGCTGACTCCGCCTCGCCCCACATCGTTCGCTGGGCATTGATCTGTTTCTCTCTCACGGCCGGGCTCGCCGTCCTCGTCGCCTTGGTCCGCCTCGGCAACCGCTTCACCCTCACCACCATAGCTCTCGCGCTCATTTTCGCCGGAGCCCTCGGCAACGTTCACGACCGCATCCTCTACGGTTCGGTTGTCGATTTCATTGAAGTCCACATCTTCACTTACCACTGGCCCGACTTCAACGTAGCCGACTCCGCCATCGTGACCGGCGCCTGCTTGTTACTGCTCGATTCTCTGCTTCCCAAGAGGACCCCTTCGCACTAACCGCAACCAGATCCCCGTCTTTCCACCCTTTCGCATCCGCCAATGGGGGCACACATCCTCGATGCGCTTTTTTGCGGTAAGGGCAGGAGAGCGCGGAACCCACTCCTGCCGTCCGTCGTACTCCCCTATGAGCCCGTTAACGTAAAATGGACGATTGGACCGCCGCCGGGAAAGCTGTAACTTTGCCCGCCTGAGATCCACGGGATGAATTGATTCCACTGATACTCCCACAACGCTCACCGAGGATTGCATGAAGATTCACTGCTCCGCCCTATCGTTCCGCGCCACTTTTGCCGGCGCAGCCGCATTTTTCTGCCTTATTCTGGCCTCATCCGGCCCCGCCAACAGTCAGCGTCTACCTGGCACCATCCGTCCCGATCACTACGCGCTCACACTCACCCCTGACCTCAAGGCCGCGACCTTCTCCGGCATCGAGTCCATCGAGATTGTGCTTGCCGAACCCACCAAAAGCATCACACTGAACGCTGCCGAGATCGCCTTCCAATCCGTCACCGTGACCGCCAGCGGCAAAGAGCAGACAGCCACCGTCGCCCTCGACAAAGACAAGCAGCAAGCCACCGTCACCTTTAGTGACGAACTCCCCGCCGGCAAGGCAACCCTCTCCATCGCCTACACCGGCATCTTGAACAACGAACTGCGCGGCTTCTATCTCTCAAAAACCTCCCGCCGGAACTACGCCGTTACCCAGTTTGAATCCACCGACGCACGCCGCGCTTTCCCGTCTTTCGACGAGCCGGCCTTCAAAGCCACCTATGACGTCACACTGGTCGTCGACACCGCCGACACCGCCATCTCCAACGGCCCCATCCTCAGTGACACGCCCGGCCCCGCCGCAGGCAAGCACACCCTCAAGTTCCTGACCACACCCAAGATGTCCACCTACCTGGTCGCCTTTCTCGTCGGCGATTTCCAATGCACCGGCGGCGAGTCCGATGGCGTAGCCATCCGCGCCTGCTCCACTCCCGACAAGGTTGCCCTTACGCCCTACGCGGTCGATGTCGCCAAGTTCATGCTGCACTACTACAACACCTACTTCGGCATCTCCTACCCCCTCAAGAAGCTTGACCTTATCGCCCTGCCTGACTTTGAAGCCGGCGCCATGGAGAACTTCGGCGCCATCACCTACCGCGAAACCGATCTGCTTCTCGACCCCAAAACGGCCTCAGTAGGATCAAAGAGAGAAGTGGCCCTGGTCATCGCCCACGAGATGGCTCACCAGTGGTTCGGCGATCTGGTCACCATGCAGTGGTGGGACAATATTTGGCTCAACGAAGGCTTTGCCACCTGGATGGAGAGCAAAGCCGTAGCCGTCATGCACCCCGAATGGAACATGGACCAATCCGTTGCCAATGATGAAGATGGCACTCTGAATCTCGACGCCCAACCCACCACCCGCGCCATTCGCGCCAAGGCTGAAACCCCCGACGAGATCAACCAGATGTTCGACGGCATCGCCTACGGCAAAGCCAGCGATGTCCTGCTCTCGGTTGAAAACTATCTTGGAGCGGAGACCTTCCGCAAGGGCGTGCACACCTATCTGGCAGCCCACCTCTACGCCAATGCCACTGCGGAGGATTTTTGGAACGCTCAGACTGCCACCAGCCACAAGCCGGTGGACAAGATCATGGAGAGCCTTGTAGCCCAGCCCGGCGAGCCCCTGCTCACCTTCGGCGAACCGGCCAAGGGCAAGGTTCCGGTGGCGCAGAAGCGTTTCTTCCTCAGTCCCGGCATCCAGCCCGACCCCGCGCAGAAATGGACCCTCCCCGTCTGCTTCAAAACCGGGGCCCCAGAAAACCGGACCTCGGCGCCAGGGTGGAAGACCGGCTCGGACAAGCAGGAATGCCAGGTTCTCACTCCCGGTGACTCCACCGTTAAGGTGCCCGCTGCCAGCCTCTTTTTCGCCAACGCCGGGGGCAAGGGCTACTACCGCAGCGCTTATCCTGCTAACCTTTACGCGGCTCTCGTGGCCCACGCCGAAACTGATCTCACTCCCACTGAGCGCATCAGCCTCACCGGCGACGAGTGGGCCCAGGTGCGCGCCAACAAAGTCCCAGTCGGCGCCTATCTCGACCTCATGGCCGCCATCAAAGCCGATCCCAGCGCCGAAGTCTTGGGTAACGCCGTCGGAGGCGTCAGCACAATTTACGAACGCGTTGCCGCAACCCCTGAAGAGCGCGCCGCGCTTTCAGCCTGGATTCGCAAGACCTTGGCGCCGGAGTACGCCAAACTCGCTCCCCCTGCGGAGACCGATTCGCCCAACACCCGCGAGTTGCGCGCACATCTATTCGGTGTACTCGGCTACTACGGCAAAGACCCCGCAGTCCTCGCCCAGGCTCGCCAGATTGCGCAGGATGAGCTGACCGATCCCGGCTCAGTCGATCCCACGCTGGGTCAAACCGCCCTCTACATCGCTGCCCGCAATGGCGACGCCGCTCTCTTTGACCGATTGCAGCACGTCTATGAGACCTCGACCAATCCCGACTTCCAAGAGACCGCCCTGCGTCTGCTCGCTGAGTTTGAGGACCCTGCCCTCGTGCAACGCTCCCTCGACTACGCCGCCTCCAGCAAGGTCCGCAATCAGGATGCTGCCATCCAGTTCTCCATCGCACTCCAGGCGGACGAAACCCGAGACCGGGCGTGGAAGTACATCCAGAACAACTGGGACAAGGTCCATGCCCAGTTGACTACCGAGACGGGACACCAGTTGATCGGTGCCACGGGAAGCTTCTGCTCCGCCGAGGCCCGCGACAATGTGAAGAGCTTCTTCACCACGGCCAGAGTTGCCGCGCCCGAATTAGCCCTCAAGCACGCTATCGAACGCATTGACGGCTGCATCGAACTCCGTTCCCTCCAGGAACCGAATCTGAAACAGTGGCTCGCCGCTCAACCAAAACCGTAGCCAATAACCATCCAGGTGACCGTCCTTGGTGCAGCCTCATCGTGCCAAGGACGGAAGAACACGAACCCTTCTTCGCGATTCCTCGTGACTACAGTGTTCCAAACCCTGTAAAACAAAAAACGGAGATGGACAATCGCCGGCACATTCGTACTGTTCGCTGCACTCGCATCTGCGCTCGCATCCTCATGAGTATCTGCTTGGCGTCCTGCCCTGGCTTTTCAGCACACGCGCAGCCCCAAGCCCCAGCCTCAAAGCCCATCGGAAAGGATCCCGTCATGACCAGGCACGCGGAAGGAACCTTCGATGTAAAAACCACCCCACTCCCGCCGGACGACGCCACCACAGGTACCGCGATCGGCCGCTTTGCCCTCTCGAAGCAATTCCACAGCGACCTTGAGGCCACAAGTAAAGGCGAGATGCTCAGCTCCGGCGACCCTGCCAAGGGCAATGCCGGTTACGTCGCTATCGAGCACATCACCGGAACCCTACACGGCCACGCCGGCTCCTTCGCCCTGCAGCACATCGGCTCCATGGATCATGGCAATTACAAGCTTTCCGTCGTCGTTGTGCCCGGTTCCGGCACGGAAGAACTTACCGGCATAGCCGGAACCATGATCATCACCATTGCCAACGGCAAGCACTCTTATAACCTCGAGTACACCCTGCCCGAAGCCGCACAATAACCAGACGTCCCACGCTCCCCGCTTCAGTCACCTCGGCCGGATTCGTTACCATAAAACCCATGCCCCAATTCCCTCCTGGTCAGACCCTGCTCATCGACGCCGACGACACGCTGTGGGAAAACAATATTTACTTCGAGCGTGCCATCGCCGCCTTTATCAGCTATCTGAACCACCACAAATACTCGCCCGCCGAGGTGCGCAAGGCCCTGAACGCCGTCGAGCGCGAGACCATCCTCGCCCACGGCTACGGCATCACCAGCTTCACCCGCTCCCTGGTCACCTGTTTTGAGCGCCTCAGCACCGCGCCGGTGACCGAACACAACATCAAGCGCGTTCGCAGTTTTGCCCGCTCCATTGCCGAGCAGGAGATCGAGTTGCTCCCCAGCGTAGCCGACACCCTCATCGAGTTAGCCACCCGTCACCGCCTCATCCTCATGACCAAAGGCAACCGGGCCGAGCAGGCCGATAAACTCGCCCGCTCAGGCCTCGCCCAGCACTTCTCCGCCGTTGAAATCGTGACCGAAAAAGACCCTCCTACTTATCGCGAAGTCATCCATCGCCACGAACTCACTCCGCACACTAGCTGGATGATCGGCAATAGCATCAGGAGCGACATCAACCCTGCTCTCGCCGCCGGACTCCACGCCGTCTTCCTCTCCCACAAAGATACCTGGGTCCTGGAACACGCCGCCCTCGACCCCGCACCCCCAGGCCAGCATCTACTGGAGTTAGATTCCTTCGCAAAGCTCTGTGATATCTTCTAGTGCCAATCCCGGCCGCACTGTGTTCGTTTGACGCGTCCCCCGTCCCTCTGCTCTACTTGCCTCAACGTCATGCACACGGCCTGCGCCAATTCGACACCATGCACCATCATCCTTGGCGCTCCGCCCATTCCCGCCATTCGAATTAACAGCTCCAATTAGCGCGCGGGAAAACAAGCCTGACCAACCGGATTCAGCAGTAATGCAGCACCCAGGCCATCACCCGCAACCGCGGCTGGTGGCTTTTCAGTTTTCGCCTGTTCTCCAGCCCTTTTCGTCTTGCATCAAGGAGAAGAATTCTTGGAATCCGTCACCCTTACCACCATCCAGGCAGCCCGCGCGCGCATCGCCGACGCCATTTACGTTTCGCCCTGCCAGCTCTCCCACCACCTCTCGGAGTTGACCGGCCTGCCTCTGCACCTGAAGCTCGAAAACCTGCAACTCACCGGCTCCTTCAAAGAGCGCGGCGCTCTCAACAAGTTGCTTACCCTAAGCAAGATCGAGCGGGACCGGGGCGTCATCGCGGCCAGCGCCGGCAATCATGCCCAGGGCGTCGCGTTCCATGCCACCGCTCGCGGCATTCGCGCCCAGATCGTCATGCCATTGGCCACGCCACAGGTCAAGGTCTCCGCTACCCGCGCATTCGGCGCCGAAGTCATCCTCCACGGCGCCAGCTACGACGAAGCCTGCGAAGAAGCCCTCCGCCGCCACATCGAAGAGGGCCGCACCTTCATCCATCCCTTTGACGACCCTGAAGTTATCTCTGGCCAGGGCACCATCGGCCTCGAACTTCTTGAGCAGGTTCCCGACATCGAAGCCGTCGTCGTCCCCATCGGCGGCGGTGGCCTCATCGGCGGCATCGCCTGCGCGCTCAAGGAGACTAATCCCAAAATCCGCGTCGTCGGCGTCGAGCCCGAGAAACTGCCCTCCATGCTCCGCGCCTGCGAGGCCGGCCATCCCATCACCATCGCCGCCCAAGCCACCGTCGCCGACGGCATCGCCGTCCGCCGCGCCGGCGACCTCACCCTCCCGCTGGTCAACCGTTACGTCGATGAGATCGTCACCGTGGATGACGAGGAGATCGCGAGCGCCATCCTCATGCTCCTGGAGCAGGAGAAGACCCTAGCAGAAGGCGCCGGCGCTGCCGCTCTGGCCGCAGTCGTCCAGTCAAAAACCGACCTCGGTCATCGCCGCACCGTTGTCCTCGTTTGCGGAGGCAACATTGACGTCACCCTGCTGGCCAAGATTATCGAGCGCGGTTTGGTCAAGGATGGCCGCCTGTTCCGCGTCCGCGTTCACCTGCAAGATCGCCCCGGCGCATTGCACGCCCTCACGCAGATTCTGGCCCACGAGCGCGCCAACATCGTAGAAACCGTCCACAACCGCGCCTACTATGGAGTCAGCCTCGGCGACACGGTCATCGATGTTACGCTGGAGACCCGAGGCGCAACCCACATCACCGCCATCAGCCACGCCCTGCGCGAAGCTGGCTTCCGCTTCGAGCGCATTCAATAGCCCGCGCCGGGCGCCCCGACAATACCGGGTGCCCGGGTTTCGCTTTTGAGATCTGGAAAACCGCAAACCTCAACGAGCGCCCGTTTTCAGGAGCCCCATGTACTCGCCCAAATTCAA